>ERZ827101.64-NODE-64-length-161577-cov-6.823931_pt1 | contig 161577 bp, 170 predicted proteins | sample MGYA00519869_ERZ827101 | MGnify/ENA primary metagenome ERZ827101 (study PRJEB31778, sample SAMEA3449256) | human gut metagenome | biome: human gut; feature: human-associated habitat; material: faeces | place: United Kingdom | collected 2010/2012 ...
AAGGATGGTGCTACCATTGTCCCCCAGTCCATATCCACCAGGCGCCTTATTCGACAAGGCCGCATCAATCTTGGTGTTATCAGTCCTGCTTACCTGAATATCTGCGCCGGTCAGTGTCACGTCGGAAGAAAGGCTCTTGCTGTTGATCTTCCTGGTCAGCGGGACATAGATTTTGCTCAGTGCAGATTTAATCGTGCTCCAAAGCACACGCTTGGTTTTGCTGCTATCTGCACTATCAACGATGGCCACACTGTCTCCATCAGCCAGGTCGTTCTTTTTCTCCGCGTTTTTGATGCTTTCTTCTCTGGTCGCAACTGCCGCCCCGATTGCGGCATTCATTGTATCCAGCGTAATCATTGTGCTTGGGTCAACCGTGATATGCAGCGTACCCTGGTTGGAGAAGGCCAGCAGCCCGTAGAACGTGTACACAAAGTCCGGCATGTCCGCCTTGCTGGGGATTTCCACGCCGATGTCCGTGTCCGTCTGGAACAGGGCGATCATCTTCTCGTCCTCGTCCTCCAGCCTGGCCCACACGCCGAACTGGTTCAGGCTGTACCCCGCCTCGCTTTGGGGCGTCACCTGGAGCTTCAGCCGCTGCCCCTTGTCCACCGGTGTGTTGGAAATAATGCTGGCTGCCTGCTTCTCATTCACCAGGGCCGCCTGCGCCAGCATGGCCGCCGGGTCCACCCGGCCCTGTCCCGCCGCCGCCCGGGTGACGGTCAGGGTCTTTCCCTCCACCCACCGGGTCAGCAGGTCGTTTCCGTTGTTGGTGATTATTCCGATCCAGGCCATAGTGCCTCCTCCTTCTGTTCTGTTGTGCCGTACTCCGTCAAAATTCCACCCACGCACGCCGCCAGGGCGAAGGCTGTCGCCGTCCCCTTCCGGTCGTCCGGGCTTGGGTTCACCCGCATGGTGGTACAGCTCTCCACAAGCTCTCCGCCCACATAGGCCGCAAAGCCCCACCCCGTGGCCGTGCCGCCCGCGTCGTAGTATTCCACCTCCTCCAGGTGGGAGGAGAACCGCTTGGCCGCCGCCAGCCGCCGCTCCACCTCCGCCATGGACATGGCCGCGAACTTCTCCTGCTCCTCCACGGTCATGATGTTGACCCGCAGCCGGAAGTAGCCGGGCTTCCCCCCGTACTCGTACCACTCCTCCACCGTGGACCCCGGGTAGATGGCGTCCGCCTGGGCCTTCACCGCCGCGGCCGTCCCCATGGTCCGCCGGATGGTCAGCGCCGTCTGCACGATCCGCCGCTTCTGCTCCAGGTCGTACTCCGGGTCGTACCAGTCGATCTTCCAGCTCACCGCCAGCGCGTCCAGCACCGCCTCGCTCACCGTGTCGATGGCCGTGTAGATTTGGCTCCCGTCTATAAAGCCCATAGTCTGCCGGTGCAGGTCCAGCACCGCCCGGGACAGGGCCTCCACCCACGGCTGCTTCTGTAAGACCCGCGGCACTCCGTCCCGGAGTTCTGCGTCCAGCAGGCTCTTAATCATCCTCCAGCCCTCCATAGTCGGCGGTGGCCCCCGTGCACTTGGGCAGCTCGTTCTTTTCCACCACCGTGTCCGCCGGGGCCGTCAGCTTCACCCGCTTGGCGCCCGCCTCCCGCACCCGGGCGATCAGCTCCGTGGGGTTGATGTCCCGCCCCAGCTTCCGCTGCCAGGTCTGGAACTCCTCCACCGCCGCGCTCACCCGGCTCTGGATTTCGCTCACCGATTTCTGGTCGCTGGACCCAATCCAGTAGGTGAGGGAGATGGCGTACTCCACCTCCTCCGGGGCCTTGCAGTTCACTTGGTCGCACAGCGGCCGCATGCTCTCTCCGCTCATGTACGCCTTCATCTCCGCCAGCTCCGTGGGGTTTGGCAGCCGCAGGCCCTCCTCGTCCTGGATCACGAAGTAGATGTCCACCTGGTTGGGCTGCGGGCTGTCCGTCCGCACGTCCGCCACGTCCCCCCGCCACTCCCGGGCGTAGTATTCGTAGGCGTCCCGCGGCCCCGCGCAGCTGTAAACGCTGGGGGAGAGATAAATCCGCCGGGTCAGGCTGTCGTCGTCCTCCGTGTCCAGCCCGCCCGTGCTCTCCGTGGTGTTGCTCACGCCTGCGATGTAGGGGATGGGGTCCACCAGGATTTTGATGGCCCCGGCCAGCAGGCCGGCGCTGCCCGCGCCCGCCTCCTCCGCCTGCACCACCACGTCGGCGTACAGGTCCCCCGCCGCGATCTCCGCGTAGTCCAGCGTGTTGAAATACTTCCCGTCCTCTGTCTTCACCCGTGTCCCCGCCGGGATGGCCGTCACCGTCCCCCGGGCCTCGGACAGGGTAAAGCGTTCCGTGGCCGTGGCCCGGGTCGGCTCCTTCCGGCTCACGCCCACCAGGGCGCCCAGCGCGTCCAGGGCCTCCCCGGTGGAGGTCTTCAGCAGCTCCATCCGCCCCTTGGTGTCCGCGTACTGCATGGTCTGGTATTCCATGGCCGCAAACGCCTTGATCAGCAGGTTCAGCGGGTCCGCCGCCCCCAGCTCCGGCTCCTTGCCGGTGATCTCCCGGTAGTACCGGGTGTAAAGGGCGCGCAGCTGTTCCTCCGTCTCCCGCAGCGTCATATTCTCGATGAAGTTCAGCTCCGGGCAGTTGGCCAGTTCACTGATGTTAGACAAGCTCGATCACCACCTTTGGGATCATCATTCCGTCGGCGGCCTTGTCCGCCGTCCATTCTACCCGGGCCACCTTGGCCCTGGGTTCGTACCGTTCTGTCTTCCGCACATACTCGGCCACCAGCAGCGCCTGGGCGTTTTCCTGCGGCCCGTCGATGATACTGCCGTCAATGCCGAACTCCCGGTCCAGCGCCTGCTCTCCCGCCACGGTGCCGTACAGCACCTGCAGGTTCCGCAGCACCTCCGCCGCCGTGCTCTCGTCCGCCTTTCCCGGCTGAATGTCGATCACCGCGTCTCCCGTGCTCAACATGCCTCCTCACCCCCTACAAATACTCCTCGATGGTCAGCGTCACCTTGCACTCCACCAGCGCCCCGCTGTGCAGCACCGCCGCCCACTCGTCGCTCACGTCCGTGATCTTGAACGGGTAGGAGGAGATGGGCGCGTTTCCCACGATGAAGTAGTCCGCCACGCCTTTTTCCGCGCAGCTCTGAAAGTGCTCCAGCGTGCTCCGCGGGCTTGCCCCGTCCTGCGCCCGCAGCAGCAGGTCAAAGCTGTATGACTTCAGCTTCGGGGCGATCCACTGGCTCCGCGCCTTGGCCCCCGTCCGGTCGTGGGTGGCCCAGTCGCTCCCGCTCTGCCCCTTCAGGTTGCTGGGGGTGAAGATACGCCGGTCGCTCACCGTGAACGTCCGGCCCATGAAACTGCCGATTGCCATTGCCTCTCCCCCTTACTTGTCCGGCGGGGCGACTGCGCCGCTGTTGTGGGTGTGGTTAACCAGGCTCACGCCTTCGATGGTCACGTCCCCGGTGCCCGCTGTAGCGTTGATCTCCGGGGCCGTCAGCTCGATCTTGGTGGGACTGGTAATGCTCACGTCCCCCGCCTCGCTCACGGTGATCACCGCGCCGTTCAGGGTAATCTTGGCCTCGCCGCCGCTCACCTCGATCTCCAGCCCCTCCTGGCCCTCCAGGGAGAACTTGCCGCCGGCGCTGACGCCGAACGCGCCTCCGGCCTCCGCACTGACCGCGCCCCCGGCCTCCAGGCTCACCGTCGTGCCCGCCGCGATCCCCACGCCCGTCTTGGCGTTCAGGCTCACGCTGGCCCCGCTGCTGCTCACCTGTATCTGGCCGCCGCCCACCAGGCTGATGGGGCCTTTCGCCTCGTCGTAGATTTCGCCGTTGCAGGTGCGCCCCGTCCGCTTGTCCACGTACTGGGTATAGACCCCTGTGTTCTCGTCGTACCGGTCGTAGGCCTGCCCCTTCCGACTGGCGTATTCCTTCCGGTACAGCCCCTGGTAGCCCTCCGCCGGTGCGTTGGTCTTGTTCCACACCGTCCCCGTGGTGGTGGCCGCCGCCAGCCCGCTGCTGGTGTGGGTCACGCTCACGATCTGGCCCACCGTGGGCATTTTGTATTCGCCGTTGCTCATGGCGTTGATCTTCCGGGTCACGCTCCGCCCCCGGTCAAAGTAGGTCACCTCATAGGTGCCCGCCGCGTAGTCGATGGAGCTGACCCGCCCCGTCCGGTTGGTGCTCGCCATGGCCTCACCCCTCCTGTGTGATCCCCGTGCAGTAGCTGGCTGGGACCCAGCCTGTCACGTTCTTGCCCACCGGCAGCTTCCCGCACCGGTCCGCCGTGTTGGTCATGCGGTATCGCCCCCGGATCAGAATGCCGTCGTAGAAGTAGTACGTCCCGCTCTTGTGGCAGGCCGGGCTTTCCGACGTGCTGGCCACGTAAAACGGCGCGTTGGTCAGCGTCACCGCCGCCCCCGCCGTGGCCCCCGCTGCAGAGCTGGCCGCGTTTGCCGCCGGGCTGGTGGTGGAGTAGCTGCTGTCGTAGGTTTCGCCGCTCTCCCCGCTGTCCTCGTGGTGCTCGATCTGGCCGCCCACCTGCCAAGCGTAAAACGGCGTGCCCACCCCGCTGCACTCGAAGTCCGAGGTGAACCCGCTCTTGCTCACCTTGTGGGTCACCTTGTCCACAAAGTATTTTCCGTCTAGCTGGCCGTACCCGGCGATCTCAATGCAGTTGCCCGCGCTCACCTGCCACTCCCCGTCCACCCCGAACTTCAGCTTCACCGTCCCGTGGTTGGCGTTGTTCAGCTCCGCCACCAGCTGCAGGCTGGCGTCGTACACGCTGGTGGCCCGGCGGTTCACGCTCTTGGTGTGGGTCCCGCCGCCCACGCTGCACACGATGTCGATGTCCTTGTCCGCGTCCGTGTAGTTGAAGTAGCCGCCGGTGTATGTGCCGGACAATGTGGTGTCCCATCCGAAGCTCCCCGGCCGGATGTCCGTGCGGTGAAAGGTCTTCACCGCCGGCTTGGCCTTGTACTTCTCCCGGTCATAGACCCACAGCCGCCGGGCGTACACCTTCAGGATCAGGCCGTAGTTCCTGCACAGGGTGTTGTAGTAGCTGCTGTCCGTTCCGTCCTGCTCGTCGCACTCGATGTCGTAGTCGTCCGCGTCGTAGGTGAAGCCCAGTCCGTACCGCGCCGCGATGGTGGCCCCGATCCGCTGGATGGTGGTGTTTTTCCAGATGGCCTCCCGCTCCAGCTCGGAAAAGTCGCTGTCGCTGGGCTTGCTCACGCCCCCCAGCTGCAGCGTGGTGGGCGCGTCCGAAAAGCTCACGTCGTCCAGCACGAACAGGCCGCACTCGATCCTCCGGTGATCCCCCGGCCGCTCCCAGTCAAAGCCCAGGATTTTGGGCCGCAGGGTGGCCCCCTTGTCCGGCAGCCATCCGTTCAGCCATCCGCTGTCCTGGGCGTCCAGGGTGATGTCAATACTGTCGCTGTTGTCGGCCGCGTTGTCCACATAGGTCAGGCTCTCCACCAGCCTGGCGATCTCCTCTCCGGTCCCCGCGCCCGCGTCCTCGTCCACGCTCCCGCCGGTCTGTCCGCCCGTGTCCGTGGCCGGGTCCGCGCTCCCGCTCGCGTCCCCGGCGGAAAGCCCGATGTCCGCCGCGTCCACCCAGCCCGTCACGTTCTTGCCCACCGGCGTCTTTCCCACCCGGGACGGGGTGTTGGTGATCCGGTATCTCCCCCGGATCAGAATACCGTCGTACAGGTAGTAGGTCCCGGTCTTGGTGGCCGCCCGGCTCTTGGACGTGCTGGCCACATACAGCGGCGTGGCGTTCAGCGTCACCGCCGCCCCGGCCTTTGCGCCGCCGGACGCGCCCCCGGCGGCAGCGGACGCGCCGGACCCCTGCGTCCCCTCCGCCGCCGCGGCTGTGCTCCCGCCTTCCTCCGCCGCGGCCTTGACCGCCGCGGAGTAGGCCGTCTTCCGGTATTCCACCGAAAGGTTAATGCTTCTGGTCTTAATCATAGCTCGCCTCGTATTTCCACGGCGGCAGCCCGCCGTCCCGCGCCTCTTCCAGGGCCGGGGTGTTCAGCTCCACCCCGGCCTGGAATACAAAGGTGCCGATGTGCGCCCGGTTGGCCTCCATCAGCGCGTCGGCGCGGTATTCGCTTCCGTACACCGCTTTGGCGATGGCGTCCCAGGTGTCGCCGCTCTTGGTGATGTATGCCATGTCCGCCTCCTCAATAGGCCGTGCGGGCCTGCTTGCGCTGCATTTGCAGATACCAGGCCTCAAACTGCGCCTTGGCCTCCGCCAGGGCCTCGTCGATCACGCTCCGGTCCGCGTTGCCCTGAATGATGATCTGCGGGGCGAAGGTGAAGTCACCGCCGCCTCCGCCCGGGTTCTCCCGCTCCGGCAGCTCCTTCAGCTCCACCGGCTTCACGCCCAGCATGCGCCCGGCCATGGCCCACGTGCGCAGGTTGTCCTGCCGCACCGCCCGCTGGAAGCTGATCACCGCCTCTGTCCCGGCCTCACCCGCGATACTCGGCCCCGTGGTAAAGCCGCCTTTGGCCAGCATGGGGATTTCCGGGATATTGATGGAGAACTTCTTCCCGCCGATCAGGGGCACCCAGTCCGGGATGTCCAGCCCCAGGCCGTTGATCCCGCGGATCGCCTGGTTAATCAGGGAGATCACCGCGTTGATGGGCGTCTTGAACAGCGCCCCCAGCGTCTCGAAGATACCGCCGAAAATGTCCTTCACGCCCTGCCAGGCCTGCTCCCAGTTGCCCGTGAATACGCCGGTGATGAAGGTGATGATCCCCTCGAAGATGGCCTTCACGCCCGCGATGGCGTCGCTGATCCCCTGGGAGAATACCGAGATCGCCGCCAGCACCGCCGGGATCACCACCTGGCCGATGTTCAGCAGCACCGTGATCACCGTCTGGATGATGGGCAGCACCATCTGAAGCGCCTGCCCGATGATCTGCGCTACGGTCATGACCGCCGTTCCGATCCCGCTGATGATGGTGGAGATGTACGGCGCCGCCGTCTGGATGGTCTGCAGGATGATCGGCACCACCGTTTGGGTGATGAAGGTGAAAATGCTCTCGATGATGGGCTTCACCGTCGTGTTGGCGAAGGTCACCACCTGGCCCGCCACGCTCATGATGGACTGCAGCACCGTCACGATCCCGTCAAAGGCTCCCGCCGCCGCCTCGTTTCCGGCGAAGATACCGCCGTCTCCAAACAGCATGTCCCGGAAGCCCGACAGCGCGTTGGCCACGCCGCCGTCCACAAACAGCCCGCTGATGAACTCGCCCACGCCGGACAGCGTGCTCACGAACTTGTCAAAGACCGCAAGCCCCGTATCTCCGAACACGCTGCCCACGATGTTCCGAATGCCTTCCAGGTTGTCCCCCAGAATGCTGACCACCGCGATGATGGACGAGATCACGCCCACAATGGGCAGTGCGCCGGACAGCAGGCTTCCAAAGCCCCCGGCGATTGGTCCCCAAATGCTGCTCAACAGGCCCGCGCCGGCGCCGGCGATCTTTCCCGCGCCGGAGCCTGCGATCCGTCCGGCCGCTCCGGTCACGGCCCCTCCGGCCCGCCCCAGCATACCGGACAGGCCCTGCCGCATGACGCTTCCCTGGATGATGGCCGCCGCGCCCACGCCCGCCACTCTCTGCCGCAGCGGCATGGTCGTCCGGTTCAACCATCCGGTGACGGCTCCTCCGGCCCTTGTGTTCCCGATGGCCGTCCCCAGGCCTCTCACTCCGTCGGAGACGCCGCCCATCCACTGGCCCAGTCGGCTGTTTGCCGCCGCGCCGCGCACCACGCTCCCGGCGCTGGTGTAGCCGGACAGCAGCCCCGGCGTGCCCGCCGCCGCGGACAAAAGCCCCGCGGTGCCCGCGATCCCGTTGCCCGAGATCAGGCTGGAGATGGTGGCGCCCAGGGTGGCCCGCAGTCCGTTGCTTCCTGCCGCGCCCCGGAAGGAGCCGGCCAGCCCCGCTCCCGCGACCGCCGTCCTCTGTCCTCCGGTGAACAGGCTCTTCAGACCGCCCCAAATTCCGCCGCGCCTTCCGCCCTCGCCGGGGCCTCCTCCGCCGGCGCCGCTTCCGAACAGCACGCCGCCCGCTCCCCGGATCAGGCCCTCCGCCGCCGGGGCGAAGTGCATGGCCGCGAAGGCGGCCGCCAGTCCGCCGATCACCTTTACCACCTGGTCCCCGTGGTTCACCAGGTAGTCCAGGCCCGACTGGATATAGGGCAGCGCGTTGTTCAGGGCGTTGCCCAGCCGCTCCACGCCCTTGCTTGCCAGGGTCCCCAGGCTCTCCGCCAGCTTGTCCAGCTGTTCCGGGTTCGCCCGGATATTCTGGATGAAGTCGATCAGGGAAGTGCCGAGGGCCTTGTACGCCGGCAGGAACGCCTCGCCCACGTCCGCCTTCAGCGCCTGCACCGCGCTTCCCAGCATGGTGCTGATGGCCTCCGGCGTCGTGGCCTTGATGATGAACTCATGCTCCATGCTCCCGGTCCACGCACTCGGATCGTTGACCGCCGCCAGCATTTCCTTCAGCAGGTCCAGGTTCTGCGTCACCTTCGCGCCGCCCTCGATGGCCCACTGGCCGAACAGGGCGTTGAGGGTGGACAGCTTCTGTTCCCCTGGCAGCTTCCCGATGGCCTCAAAGATGTTCAGCAGGGTCCCGGTCCCGTCCACCTGCATGGCCTTCGCCACGCCCTCGGCGGTCATGCCCAGCCGCGCGAAGGCCTGCTGCTGCTTGGCTGTCGCCATGCTGCCCTTGTTGATGTTGGTGTAAATCCGCTTGACGGTGGTGCCCGTCACGTCCGCGCTCACGCCCATGGCCTGCATGCTGGCCGCGATTGCCGCCGTGGCCTTGGGATCCACGCCGGTGATCTGGCCCATGGAGGCCGCCTCGTTCACGCTCTCCGCGATCTCCGCCGCCGTGGTGGCGTAGTTGTTGCCCAGGTAGTTGATCACGTCCGCGATCTCCATGACCTGGTCGTGGTTCATGTTGAAGGACTGCTCCCACTTGGCGGCCCAGTTGCCCGCCTGGTCGGCGGAGATGTCCATGGCCGTGCCCCACATGGCCACGTCCTTCAGGAAGTCCGTCTGCGTCAGGTCCTCAAAGCTCTTGCCCGACTGGCCCGCCGCAGCCGCCAGCCGCGTCAGGTCCTCGAAGGTGTAGGGGATCTGTGTGCTCAGGTCCTTCAGGCTGTCCACCATGGTCTCGTAGTTCTGCGCGTAGGTCTTTCCGTTGGCGGCCAGCTTGTCGCTGATCTTCCCGGTCTCGTCCGCCATGCCGTCCACGACCTTCACCACGTCGGCCATATAGTTTTCAAACTTCGCCGCTTCCTTGGTGCAGCTTGCGATGGCCGCCACGCTCCCCGCCGCCAGCGAGGACATGGCCGCAAGGCCTGCCGTGCCCAGGGCGCCCAGGCTCCTGGAGAAGCTGCTGATCTGGTTTCTCGCCCCGGTCAGCGTCGCCGTCAGGCTCTTGTCCATCTTTCCGGCGATCTTGATGGCAAGCTCCAGCTCCTTCTGCTTTGCCATTCCCCGGTTCTCCTCCTCTCTGCGTCCCCTGGGTCACTTCTTCCGGCGTGCCCGCTCCAGCTCCTCCGCCACCTCGTTGTTCAGCTCCAAAAATTCCCGCACCGGCATTTTCAGATAGAACTCCATGCTGGTCATGGTGGCCTGGCTCAACCGGATGGCCGCCTTCCGCAGGGCCTTCGCCCCGCCCTTTACCCGAAAAAATCCCCGTCGTTGACCGCGTTCTTCAGCTTCAGCAGCTCGTACAGGGGCAGGCTCGTGAAGAAGTCCTCGGGAATGCCCGTGGCCATGGAGGCGATCACGCAGGCGTACAGGTAATTGGTGGCGTTCTCCGTCACCACAAAGCCCTCCCGGGCCAGCCGGTTTTCCGCCTCGCTCTCGTTCAGGCTGTTCAGGTCCGCGATGGCGTTCAGGTCGATCTCCTGGTACACCTTGCCCTTGTAGTCCCTGGGCTTCTCCAGCTTCATCACGTGGTGCTCCGTGACGGCCTCCACGTTCAGATAGCCCCGCACGGCGGCCGCCACCCGCTTCATCACGCCCCGGGGCATGAGCTTGAAAAACTCCACCGGCAGCTCCGTGGCCTTGGTGGCCATGGTCCGGGCAAAGGCCGTGGTGGTCTCGCACAGCACCGCCGCCGCCACCTCCTGCTCTCCGAACAGCTGCCGCTGGGCGTCGATGGCGTCCTGGATGGTCAGCTTTTCAAGCCCCGTCAGGTCGATCTCCTGGTGCTCCGTGTTCTCGAACACATAGGGCTTCTCCAGCTTCACCACGATCCGCTCCACGGTCTCCTTGCCCTCTTTCCCGGCGGTCTCCTCCGGGCTGCTGGTCTTGATCTCGTCTGTCATGGTGCAAAACTCCTTCCGTCGTTCAAATGATCCGCATGTTGTGCAAAAGCACGGCCCGCCCGCTTTTTTGCGGGCAGGCCGTGCCTCTCGGGCCAGGTCAAATCAGCTCGTTCACGCCCGCCAGCATGTCCACGCCGTTGACCTTGTAGACGCCGTTGAGCTTGTCCGCCTCCAGCAGCACGGAGCCGTCCACCTCCACCATGATGTAGGTCAGCTCCAGCGTGACGGTGGCCTCCATGGCCTCGCCCTTCTCAATCTTGCCGGGGTTGAACTTCTTCACCCGGCCCATCTCCACCACCCGCAGGCCCTTGAAGTTGTAGCCTCCGGTCTTGTCATACACCTGCTGGGCCGCCCGGAAGGTCAGGTTCACCGTGGACAGGGGAGAGAGCATGTCCATGGCGGAGCTGTACAGGGTGTTGAACTGGATTTCCTGCTCCATGCTCTCGAACTGGCCGATGGTGGGGCTGTCGATCTCGCCGCTCACGCCCACGCCGGACACGGTGCTGCTCTTCATGTTGATCTCCGGCAGCGTCACGGAGGCCGCCACGCCGATCATCTTCGTGCCGTCCACATAGGCGTTGTAGTCATTGATCTTCTCTGGGATGTAGTTGCTAGAAATCATATCTCGTTCCCTCCCTTGTTAGCTCAATGCCTCGGACAGGGCGTTGGGGTCAAACTCGATGATGTCCTCGATGTCCTCCGCCGGGGTGAACGGGGTGATGTACTGGTGGAAGGTGATCTTCCCGTCCAGCAGGTCCGTGGTGGTGTTCTCGTCCTCGTTGTAGGTGATCTCGTACCGGGCGCACACGCCCCGGGCCACAAAGCCGTTGCCCCGCACGTTCTCGCTGTCCACGATGGCCTCGATCAGCCGCTTGTTGGCCGGGCTGTCCACCTTCTGGAAGTAGGTGAGGATGAAGCTGTTTGCCGCCCAGTTCAAAAAGCGCCGCACGCTGAACCACCGGTCCTTGTGGTCGGTGTTCCCCGGGTAGGCCGCGGTGTTGTTTCCCCACAGGCGGAAGCCGTTCATGTTCAGCCAGGTGGCCACGCCGTAGCTGTTCACCACGTTGGCCTGCTCCTGGTCCAGCACCACCTCCGTGCCGTCCGGCAGACAGGCCGCTGAGATGGCGATGGTCTTGTTGCTAGGGCTGACGTTGGGGGTGTCGTCGTTCACCGCGTCCGTGTAGGCCGTCAGGGCCGCCGCTAGGATGGAGCCGCTGTAAACCACCTCGCCCACCTTGCCGTAGAGCCACACCGCGTAGGCGTTGGGGTCGCTCACCGCCTGGGCCTCCTTGGTGGTCTTCACGTCGGTGTACCGGGTCGCGCCGCCGGTGTCGCTCTTGATGTCCACTACGCACACCGCCTTGTACACGCTGTTGATGTCCTTGGTCTTGGCCTGCAGGGCGGCCGCCACCGTGGCGTCCATGCTGTGCCGGGGCGCCACCAGAATGCCCGGGGTCATGCCCAGCAGGGGGTACACCTGCCGGATCACCTCCAGGCCGGTCTCCTTCCCGCTGGACACGTCCACGCCGCCCACGATGTCGGACGCCTTCACCTTGCTTGGGTCCAGCTGGCTCCCGCTCACGGTCAGGCTGGTGGCCTCGTCTCCCTTTCCGTCCGGGAGCACCACGATGTTCAGCGTGCCATCCTCGTTCCAGCTGGTGGTGTAGTCCTCGCCCGCCGTCAGGTCGGTGGTCCCGTCCGCCTTCACCACCAGCTTGTCCAGCAGCGCCCCCACCTTCTCCAGCACGGCCACGCCGTCGTTGATCTGAATGGGCGTGTCCTCAATGGCCGTGGTGTGCTTGGCCGGGTCCAGCACGTTGATCAGCACCATGGGCGCCACGCTCACCACGCTGAAGGCCGCGCTGATGGCCTCGCACAGGGTGTACTTGGCGAAGTCGGGCACATAGCCCACCGCCTCCACCGCTTCCTTGTAGCTGTGTACCAGCAGAGGCTTGTTCACCGCTCCCGCCGGGTCCGCCAGCATGTTCACCGGGGCCGTGCCCACGACCACCATCAGGCCCGCCGTGCCCTCGATGGGTGCCACCAGGCTGGTGGCTACCTCGCTGGTATATACGCCGTGTTTATAAGCCATACGTTCTCTTCCTCCTTACGAAATGGACTTGATCTTCCGGTACAGGATGGCCTGCGCCGTCCCAGCCTGCTCCAGCTTCCGCCGGGTCTCCGCGAACCGCTCCACCGGCACCACCAGCGCCCCCGCCTCGGGGTGCTTCTGGATAAAGGTCTTCAGCTCTTCCGGCAGCTCCCCGGCGTACACCGTGTACTGCTTGGCCACGCCCCGCACCGTGGGTCCGCAATAGACCTGCGACCCCCGCGCCCTGGGCTTCCGGGTTTCGGTCTTCTCCGCCTGGGCGGTCTCCTCCGCGGCCTGGGCCATGGTCTCCGCTTCCTTCTCGGTTCTTCTGCTGCTCATAACATTTCCTCCAATTCTGTGTCCTGCGTCATGGCCGGCGCCGTGCAGACGAGGTTACACGCGCCGAAGTAGTAGGGGTGGGTGTCGTCGTTTTGCATGGCCCATGCGATGGGCTTCAGCACGGTGAAGCACCCGCCGAAATACGGCCTCGTGCACAGCCTCTGGACGATGTCCTCCTTGATGTTGGCCACGTCCTGGTAGCCGTCCCGCTCCAGCCCCTCGTCATAGGCGCAGATGATCAGCGAGAACTCCACCTCCTGCGGCCCGTCGTCGTTCTTGACCGTGCCGCCGGACATCCGCGCCACGATGTACGGGGCCGCCGCCGCGTCCGTGTCCACGTCCTCGTCGTTGCTCTCCGGCACCGGCAAATCCTGCTTGTAGACCTTCAGGGGCTTGCGCCCCTCCTGGCCGGTGTACTTCTTTCCCTGGAACAGCTCCTCCAGCATTTCCACCAGCGCGTCCTGGCACAGCTGCGGCGTCCGACCGATCCCGGCCGCTTCCACCGCGCTTCGGTAGTCCTTCATGTCTTACCCCTTCCTCGCCTTGGCCCGGGCGGTCACCTTCTCGATCTGCTCCTCCAGCCGCTCCAGCAGGTAGTCCACCACGTCCTCCGCCACCAGGGGCCACACCGTGCTGTGCATGCCCGCCGCCGACGGCGCGCCCATGGTGATCAGCTTCTCCACCTGTCCGCTGCGGTTGGTCCAGCGCGGCCGTCCCTTGGCCGTGGTCCGGTGGCTGGAGCTGGACCCCAGCTGCCGCTGCACCATGCCCACGTGGCCGTTGCTGAACTCCACCAGAAAGCCCTTGCTGCCCGGCCCGATGGACCGCCCCCGCACCTCGATGTCCTCCGCCCCCAGCTTCCGCATGGACGAGGATTTCAGAATGCGGGCCTGCACGTACTCCGGCGCGTTGTGCAGCACAGCCCGCCCGGAAAAGCTCTGCGTGGGCCGGTGCTGGAAGTAGGCCAGGTCCGCCCTCGGCTTTGCGATGAACAGCACGGCCTCCAGGTTGGTGTTCGTGGCGTTGTGTCCCTTCTTGCCCGAGGTCTTCAGGTCCTTCAGGTGCTGCGCTCCCTTGGCGTTCACCGCGTACCGGGCCTTGGCCTGGGCGATCATCAGCTTCCGGGCTTCCCGCGCCGTGGCGTTGATGGCCACCTTGGCCGCCGCCGGCGTCTTGCGCTTCAGGTCCTCCAGGGCCTTTTCCACCTCGTCCATGCCCTCAATGGTGATGGTCAGGTTGTCCTTGTTGTAGGTGATGGTGCTCTGCTTCATTGCCGCGTCCTCTCCATGGTCATGCGGTACACCCCGGCCTGATCCTCACAGGTCAGAATGCTGAAGGTCCGCGTCTTCGTCCCCTTATCCAGCACCAGGTGCTTGCCCACCTTGGGCTTGGGGCCGTAGTCCGCCGCCCGGATATAGAGCACCGTCTGGCTCGTGTACAGGCCCGTGTCGAAGTTCTGCTTCGCTCCGGCCTCCCAGTGGGCGGCGCGCTCCTTCAGCTGCTCGCTCTCCAGGATGATCAGGGCCTTCTTCCCGTCTACCGTGTGCCATTCCGCATGCTCGTTCTCCTGGAAAAAGGCTAAGTCGATGTCCGCCGCCGCGCAGTCCTTGAAGGTGGGCGGCTTCCATTCCTCCTCCGGTCCGGTCCCAAACTCCTGGTCCAGCTCAAACAGCGCCATGCGCACCGCCTCCTGTCCGTGGTATGGAAAGAGCCGCCACCCTCCCCGGCAGGAAAGGGCGCGGCTCTCTCGTTCAGTTTCAGCAGACCGTGGCCACCATCCAGCTGTCCACCTTGTCGGGGATGGGCAGGGGGTGGGTCTGCAGCTCCACCATGCGCCGGTCGGGGTGGTGCTCCACATAGCTGCGCAGCAGGCGGCTGGTCTGCGCCGTCACCCACATCTGGCTGGCATCGTCGATGTAGGTGCACAGGCCGTAGGCCAGCATGTAGTTGGGCCGGGAGCTGATCAGCACCACCTGGTTGTCCGGCACCAGGGGCTTGGTCGCCGGCTCCTCCGGGTCGGTCCAGTCGTCGTAATACACCTCGCCGTAGCTGTAAAGCTCCAGGCTGGGGTCGGTCAGGCGTCCCAGGTAGCGCACGCCGTTGGGCAGGTCCCTGGGGGCCAGCTCGCCCATGTTCATGCGCCGGTTGTCCAGCATTTTCTGGATGGTGGCGTCATTGAACAGGTGCTTCTTGGCCGTCTTGCCCAGGATGGCCATGTCCACGTTGGCAAATCCGCCGTGAAGCACCTTGTCCACCCAGTCGCCCAGGTTGCCCTGGATGTCCGCCTTGCTGCCGCCCCACTTGTTGTCGCCGGAGAGCGTCACCTTGTTGGTGAAGCCGAAGTCGATCACCTCGTTCACGCCCTCGCCCACCACGGGGATGGAGCCGGTCATGATGGCCTGCACCGCCATCCACTCCTCCCGTCGAGTTGTGGCGTCGTTCAGGGTGGCGTACTCCTCCATCAGCTTCTGCGCCGCCCGCTGTGCGGGGGTCATGCCGCTGTAAAGGTCCTCGCCGGGCAGCCGGGTCAGCAGCTGGTCGGCGGTGGTCACGTCGTAGGGGTTCACCAGCGGGGGCTTGTAGCTCTCGGTGGTGTAGCCGTTGGCCTTCAGCACCTTGCCGCCCACCCGGGGGTGGACGAAGGCCGCCATCCGCCGGTCGCCCTTCACCAGGTCGATGTCCACCCGCTCGGTGGCAAAGGTCTTGATGTTGGTGAAGAAGGTGTCCCGGAAAAAGGTGTGCACCGGGGGCGCCTGCCGTACCACCTCGGCCAGGTATCGGGGGGTATAGATATTCACTTCGTTAGCCATGCTCTCGTCCTCCTCACTTCAAGAAAATGCCCAGGTTCCGCAGCGGGATTTCCACGTCCGCCACGGTGGCGTGCTCGGGCAGCACCAGCGTGTTCGCGAAGAACTCGCCGGACAGGTACACAATGCCCTCCTCGCCGGTGTCCGCGTCCTCCGCCAGAATGCCGTACAGGCCGGTGGTGTCCACGGTATAGGTCCCGCTGCCGCTGACCTTCACGGCGGCCAGCTTGCCGTCCTCGCCCAGCACCACCGGGGCGCCCCGCTTCAGGGCCGCGCTGCCCACCTCCTTGGTGGCCGTCACGATCTCCGCGGTGCCCGCGATCAGGTAGTCGGGCTGGGTGGAAAAGGTCTTCTTCGCCAAATCCATGCTCATATCGTCCTCGCTCCTTTCTTACTGCTGCTTCTTGCCCATGGCCTTCAGCGCGTCCAGGAACTCGTCGGGCTTCTCGCCGCCGCCCGGCTCGCCCTCCACGCCGCTCATGCCGCTGCCGGCCGCGTCCTTGGCCGTGTCCGCCAGATAGGCCGCGCCCTGCTGCTTGGCGTTCTTCACCACCGCCTTGGCGTAGTCCGCCGCGCTCATGGGCTTGGTGAACTTGGCCTCGGTGGTCATGGCCTCGCTGCCGGGCAGGCTCATTTCCTCGATGTCCTGAATGCGCTGCCGCTCCTGCTCCCTGGCGTCCTTGGCCGCCGCCTCCTCGATCTCGTTGACCAGCGCGGGATAGGCCCCCCGCAGGTCGTTTGCGGTCTTGATCTCGTCTGCCATGTCGTTTTCCTCCTTTTCATGGCCGTTTTGATTTGCAAAGCTCCCGGCGGCCTGTCCCGCCTGGCTGCTCTGTCCGGTAGTCGGTCCCGCTCCCTCCGGCGGGTCGCTGTGCTTCTGGCACCTGTCCCGCCATCCGGCTGGGGCCTGGTCGAATGGGATGTGCATGCTCACGCTGTTCACGAACAGGGTCCCGCCCCGGTTCTCCACCACGGCGTCCTCCTCGTCCACCAGCTCGTCCACAAACCCGTTGTCCCTGGCCGCGGCCGCCGTCCACCAGCTGGTGGCGTCCATCCAGGCGGTCACCTCGTCCTTGTCCCGGCCCGTCTTCTTCACGTACAGGCCCACAATGCTCTCCTTGATGGCCGCCAGGGCCTCGATGTACTGCCCCAGCTCCGCCGCGTCGTAGTAGCCGTAGGCGCCGATCCGCACCGGGTGCACCATGTAGGTACTGTCGTTGGCTGCCACCACCCTCCCGCAATGGCAGGCCACGATGGTGGCCGCGCTGGCGCACAGCCCGTCGATCCGGGCCGTCACCTCCGCCGGGTGCTGCTCCAGCAGGTTCCCGATGGCCTGGGCCGCGAACACATCCCCGCCGCCGCTGTTGATCCGCACCACGATCTTGTCCAGCGCCCCCAGCCCCGCCAGCTCGTCGGCAAACTGTTTGGGGGTCACCTCGTCCCCCCACCAGCTGGATTGTGAGATGTCGCCGTACAGCAGCAGCTCCACCGTGCCTCCCGCCTGGTTGCGGAACTGCCAGAACTTCTTGTTGTCAGGCATTCCCTTCGCCTCCTTGTCCTTCTTTTCCCTTCCCGGGCGGTGGTTCCTGCCCGGGCGCCGGCGCCGCCGGCTGCGGCGGGTTGGCGATCTCGTCCACCTCCCGCTTCCGTCGCACCTCGATGGCCCGCTGCCGCACGTTCCGGTTGTAGTCCCCGCCCGTCATTTGGGCCGTCTCCTCCTGCGCCGTGCTGAAGCAGGCCTCCACCCGCTTGGTGGCCGCCGTCACCTCCTGCACCGGGTTCAGGTTGGTCCGGGCCGGTCCGTTCCACGCGCAGTCCGTGTATGCCTTGCGCACTGCCGGGTCCGCGAAGAACCCCGTCGCCTGAATGCGCCCCCGGGCCACCGCCTCCGCCATCCACTCCTCGTAGATGGGCTGGCAGAAGTCGTCCGCGAACCAGTCCCGCTGCATGCTGCACACCCGCCAGAACTCGTTCAGCGCGCCCCGCGCCGCGGAGTAGCTGGTGGTGAACTGCTTCAGCAGCACCTCCGGCGGGATTTCCAGCGCCGCGCCGATCAGCTTGATCATGGCGTTGGTGAAGGCGTCGTACCCTGTGGTGGGGTGCTTCGGGTCCGCGAACACCGGCTCCTCGCCCGGGTTCAGGTCGATGATGGCCCCCGGCCCCAGCTCAATGCTGGTGGGGTCCTGTGCGTCGATCAGCTCCGCGGCCGGGATCATCTCCCCGAAGGGCCGCCCGTCCGCCGGGCTTTCCGACTTGATGAACACTGTGAACATGGCGGAGATCACGGCGGCGGTGATCTCCGCCTCCGTGTACCGCCCCAGCTGCTTCAGGCTCTCCAGCACCGGCGCCAGGATTGGCACGCCCCGCCGCTGGCCCACCCGCTCCCGGTTCATCACGTGCAGCACGTTCCGCCGCCCCGTGCTGGCTCCGTAGGCCTCCACCCGCGCCCAGGTGATCCCTTCCGCCTCCGCGGCACTGTGGCTGCCCAGTGGGTGCCGGTTGCACACCCAGTAGGCCACCACCATTCCGTCCCGGTCCGTCTCCACGCCCTGTACGATGTGGTGCACCTTGTGTCCCTGCACCGTGCATGGGGCCAGCCGGTCAAAGCCGTCCGGCGAGCACACCCGGTCTCCCTCGATCAGCCGTACCCGCAGGTCGTAGGGCTGCCCCGCCATCTTCTTCACCGGCAGCAGGGCCATCGTGTCTCCGTTCATCAGGTAGGAGAGGAAGGCCAGCTGCTGCAGCTGGTAGAAGTTGTCCACCCGCTCGGCGTCGCATGTGGGTTTGTCCGCCCACAGGGCGAACTCCCGCACGATCTGCTCCTGCAGCTTCTCCGTCTCCTCCTGGCTAAGTCCCAGGAACTCTCCGTCGATCTGCGGGGAGGGGATCAGCCCGCCGGCCACCACGTTGGTCCGCAGGGTCTTCAGCGCCGCCGTGGCCGTTGGAATGCCCATGTAGGCGTCCCGGCTCCGCTGGCGCAGTACGTCCAGGTTGTCCTCGATGTCCTCCTTGGCGCTTCCCCCGTGGTACTCCCAGCCCCGCAGGCTCTTCTTGGTCAGGTTGGCCCCGTAGTTCCCGTACCCGCTGTTCAGAATGGACAGCGCCCCCCGGGCCGCCGCCCGCTTGGCCGCGTGCACCGGGGCCACGGCAGAGATCATCCGGTCCAGGATATTCCCTTTCGCCATGTCCGCCCTCCTCACACGTCCCGGATCAGCGCCCGGTAGGCCCGGTTCCGGCCGCCCTGCTTCTCCTCGGCCTCCGCCTCGGCCAGCTTGCCGCCCCAGTATTCCAGCTGCTCCCGCACCTGCTTCAGGTCCGCCCTGGTCAGCATGCGGGTCCCGATCTGGTAGCTCTGGCCCGTGGCGATGGCCTCCTCCGCCGCCAGCCATGTGTTCAGCTTCTTCCGGCACAGGTCTTTAGAAAATACCGACAATTAAATCCCTCCTCGTCTCCGGCGGCCCGCCGGGCGTATTCTCGGCTGCGGCGCGCCCTCGGTCACCTGCAGCACCGGGTTTGTGATCTCCAGCGCCGCCGTGGCATAGTTGCGCAGGTCCAGCGGCTCGTTGCGCTTGTGCTTGCTGTCCTTCAGCTCCCAGGTCACCACCGGCCGCCCCTTGCGGAAGCGCACCACCATCTTCTCCGCCGTCAGGCCCTTGAAGTAGTCCCCGTCATACCCCGCCTCCTCGTTGATGGGGAAGTGGCAGTAGTTGGGTCCTTTGGTCTGGTGCCGCAGCCGCTGGTACAGCAGGGCCTTTCCCGCGTCTACGCCCAGGGTGAACAGCGGCGCCTTCACCCGGTTGTTGGTGGTTGGGTTGCGGATAAACGGCACGTCGCTGCCGCCCTTGCCCTTGATGGCCCACACCTTCCGCTCCCACCGGTCCCGGGTGAAGCGCAGCACCTGGTCTGGGAAGTGACCGCCGCTGTCCATGCACGCGCTCAATATGTGCAGCACCGTCCCGTCCTTCTTCTGGAAGCCCGCCAGCAAAAAGGCGTCCAGGTCTGTCCAAACCTGCTCCTTCAGCAGGTCTCCGAAAATCTTCTGGTAGCGAATGCCCCAGCTCTCCTTGCCTACGCCCCAGCCGACCACTTCCACCTCGAAGCGGTCGTCCTGCACGTCGATCCCGGCGGTCAGCACCAGCACGCCGTCCGGCACGTCCGCCTCGTACAGCTCCCGGCGGCCCAGCAGCTCGGCGTCCTCCACCACTTCGCCCTGCTCCTCCCAGGTCTCGCCCAGCTCGGTGTTGACCCACACCTTCATGCCCTCCGGGTTCCCCTGGTCCAGCTGCTCCTTGGCCACCAGAAATTTCTGCACGATCTCCTTCCATCCGCAGAAGGTGGAGGCCAGCGTATTCAGGTGGAAGCCCCTTGCCTCCGCCCCCGGGTTCTCCGCCACAAAGCGCCCACGCCGCGCCGCCTGCTTCCACTGGTATTCCCCCAGCACCTCGCCGCACCGCTCGCACTTGTAGCGCACCTCTCCCTGCGGGTCCTCCCGGTCAAAGACCACGTTGGCCCACACCAGGGGCTGGTAATGCCCGCACGCGGGGCATGGCACGTTCCACTCCTCCCGCGTGCTCTGGTTGAACTCCGTCTCGATCCGGCTCTGTCCCTTCAGCACCGGCGTGGAGACGATCACCGTCTTCTTGTCCCAAAAGGTGGTCTGCCGCTTCTGCGCCAAGCTCAACGGGTCGCCCTCGGTCCCGGCGCTGGCCGGGTAGCGGTCCACCTCGTCCGCCAGCAGCACCTTGATGGGGCGGCTGGCCAGTCCCGTGGCGCTGTTCGCGCCCACGATGGTGATGTGGCCGCCCGGGAAGTTCTTCTTCATGATGGTGTTGCCGCTGTACCGGCTCTTCACGTCCACCTTGTCCCGCAGCTCCGGCGTGTCCCGGATCATGGGCGCCAGTCGGTCCTTGCTGAAGGTCTGCCCCATGTCCAGCGTCGGCTGCATGACCAGGATGGGGGCCGGCGCGTAGTCCATGTAGTACCCCAGCGGGTTCAGGATGAAGGCGTCCGTCTTCCCGATCTGCGCCGCGCTCATAATCACCACTTTTCGGATGTGCGGGTCTCCGATGGCGTCCATGATCTCCCGCTGGTAAGGGGCCTTGTCCGTGTGCCACCGTCCCGGCTCCGCGCTGCTCTCCGCGGACAGCACCCGGTATCGGTCCGCCCACTGGGAAAGGGTCAGCTCCGGGGGCGGCTTCAGCACCGCCGCGCACCGGGCCAGCACGTCCAGGGTCCCCCTGGGAATGTCAATCATTCTGCGCTTCTTCATCGTCCCGCCGCTTTCCCTTCCTCCACAGCGGCTCGTATTCCTCCCGCACGCACCGCTGGAAGGGGCAGATCACCTTTCTGCCCTCCCGGTACATGGGCCACACGCACCCTGCGCAGGGGTCTTTATTCCGTTTCTTCTCCATCCGCTTCACCGTCCTGTACTGCAAATGCCGCCCTGGGGTCGCTCATTTCCTCCAGGATTTCGTCGATGGCCCCCTTCAGCTCGTCGAAGATGGCCGTCTGGTCGTCTCCCAGCGTGGCCAGGGTGGGGGACAGCTTGGCGGGCAGGGCCAAAAACCGGCTGCGGATGTTCAGGAACATGGTCTTGATCCCCCGCTCGATGTCCTCGGTCCGATGGACCTCGCCCCGGCGCAGCTCGTTCTCCAGCTCCGCCGCCTCCCGTTTGGCCTTCGTCAGCTTCGTCCGCTCCTGGGTCAGACTCTCCTTGCCCGCGCCCCCGATGTAGGTGATGTACTTGGACACGGTGGGCTGCAGGTCATAGAGGCCGGGCCTTGCCTCCGCGATCACGCCCTCGTCCCGCAGCTGGCGCACCCGCCGCTCCGTCAGCCCCAGCCACTGGGCCACCACCTTGCTGGTGTAGAGCTTCATGACCTTACTCGTTTCGGGCGATGGAGGCGTTGGCCCACATAACCGCCTCCTCCAGCTTTGTGTGCGCGAGGCTCTTTTCCCGGCTGTCCGGGCAGCACCTCTCAATCAGTTCTGCTAGTTCACGCGCCTTTTCGCGTATGTCCTCGTAACGCTCCTGCTGGTCTCCCTTCGGTGCGTGGTAGGTGTAAATGTTGTTCAGATTTTTCATGTTGTCTCTCCCTCGTCGATTTCTTCTCCGTCCTCCGGGTCCGGCACGTCCACCGCGCCCGTGGCCCGCATGCGCAGCAGCTCCAGCCGCTCCCGCTCCAGCTCCAGCCTCCGCTGGCTCTCCTCCAGCGCCCGCAGGCTGTCCGCGATCTTGGCGATCCGCCCCTGCACCTTGTACAGGGCCTCCTGGAGCTTCAGCGCCCGGCTGAAGGCGCTGTCCTTGCTGTACATGCCCATGTTCTGCACGGCGCCGTCCTGCTTGTCCTTGCCCCGTCCCGCCGGCAGGCGCATGTCCAGCAGGGAGGTGAGGTACAGGGCGTCTTCTGGCGCGTCCTCGTACTCCGCGATCTTGGCCATGATCCGGTGCTCCCGGAATTTCAGGATTTGCATTTCATGCTCCAGGGCCTCCCGGCTCCCCAGCGGCGTCCTGGCCACCAGCTCCCGCTCCTCCTCTGTGAGCATGTCGAAAAAGACGGCGCTGTAAGCTCCGTCCTTCTCCGCGTTTTTGTTCCCCGCCGGCGCCCCCGGATGGCTGCCCGCCGCGTTCCGCTTCCCGGCGCTGTTCCGGTTCCCCGGCTGTCCGCCCCGCTTCCGCTTCGGCAGCGCCGCGTCCCACTGATCCGCCGTCTTCCAGTTCCTTACGGTCTGATAGCTCGCCCCCAGCTCCTGCGCTAGCTCCCGCAGGCTTACCTCCTCGCCCCGGCTCTTCCGTGCGATATATTCAGCCTTGGCGGTGTCGCGCTTCTCGCTCCGCTTCGGCATGTCCTACCTCCTCGTTCTCGAACGAATGTACGCCCATCAGGGTATGAAAATACCTCGCGCGGCCACGCGAGGTATTGTGTGCATGGAAAAGGGCCGGAGCCTTTCGGCCCCAGCCCTTCATATCCATGGTATCAGTTTAGCACGGAAAAACTGCGAAAGTTGCTAACTCTCAAAAAATTTTTTCACAGAACCCTGCTGGCTTGAAGAAATGCCTTTGCGCTTATATAGGCGCTGGCGTTTTTAGCCAGTGTCCTCCACCCAAATTCCTGGTAATTCCTGATGTAATCCGCCTCCTTTTCGGATGGGAGAAAGCCTGTGAATATCGGATCATCGTACCGGATCGGCGCGTCTCCAAATTCATACCCTCGCTCCCGACAATACACCGCATAGCAGTAAATCGCCGTCTTTGTGTTCTCCTGCAGGTTGGACCAGATACAGGATTTGACCGACGCTGGAGACTGGAAATAAGATACCCGCACCCGATACCGCGTCGCCATCTCAAACAGATATTCCGGGCATTTTTCGTTGTCTCCGTCCTCATACCTGGTCAACAGCGCCGACATATCCAGTGCGCATATAAAGTACGGTGCTGGTATTCCAGCCCCATGCAGATAGTTGAATTGCTCGTATGATGGGCTTGTGTCCACAAACTCAACGCCAGCATACGGTGGCATAACTCCTAGCTCCGCCGCCGCTGCTTTGGCGTCTTCCAAGCTCCGAGCATTTACCATGATTGTCTTTTTCCTGTTCGTCTGCTTCCCGGTTTTCTCACTTGTTCCGTAAATCCGCCCCGACACCTCGTATTGGAACAGGTTCGTGTACCCCAGTCCCAGGGACATTACGCTGTAATATTCCCAGTAAAGAGGCACAAACTCTCCTTTGTCGTTCTTTCCTGAATGGAATTGGCACTGTGGTAATATTTCATATTTCCTGTGGCTTCCGTTTTGCATGGCCAGAAAGATCATGTGTTTGCATGGCTTCCCTTTCTTGCGGAAGTCTTCACACTCGCACGATGTTTCTGTGACCAGATATGTGTTCCCGCTTTCATCGTTATGCACAAGGGCCGATGAATGATCCTCGTCGCAATATCGCTCGACCGTCAGCGGCTCCGTCCTGGCCCTCAACAGCCGAAATTCAAAGTCCCTGTCATAGGCGCTTGCTGGGGATTTCATCCTCCGGCGCTCTCGTTCTGGCTGATTTCCTTGGCCTTTCTCCAATCTGTTGTTCCCACCGTCCAGAAAAGTCTTGGCCAAAAAGTTTAGTAATCCCATATCGCATTCCTCCGCCTTTTGAAAAAATTCTGGTGTCTAATCATCTTTTTTATAAGCATAATGCGACAACGCGGTATCGTCAATATGCAAAAGATGATTAGAGATAGGAGGGCGGCAGCGTGCGGCTCTACACCCCCGACGGAAAGAAGTGCAACATCTGCGGCGAGCGCATACGCCAGTGGCGTACCTCCCACGGCCTCACCCAGGAGGAGCTGGCCATTAAAATGCAGCTCCACGGTCTCCAGCTCGGCCAAATGGCCATCAGCCGGATTGAGACCGGCAAGCGCGTCGTTACCGACTTCGAGCTGAAGCTGTTCTCCTCCGTCCTTGGCCTCTCCATGGACGACCTCACCGCCGGCGACCCCTCGCCCGTTTCCTCCGATCCGCCCCGCCGCTGATCTCCGCCCGCTCGCCCTTCGTCCGTTTTCCTCCGCCGCCGGTCTCCGGCTCCTGGCTCTATTTATTCCATATCCTCCTGCACCGTGTGTAAGCACGGTGCTTTTTTTGCGCTCATTTTTCCTCCGGCTCCCCGGCTCCCGGTCGGCGCCCCGTTTCGGCCGCCGACCGCCGCCAGGGCCTCTCCCGTGCCCGCTGTGCCCTCCTGGCTCCGGCAATATCCCTTCCCGTCCAATCCCGCTCCTGCCCCTTATAGGCCTGCCTGCGCTCTCCCGGGCCCCTTTTCGCGTTCTCTCCAATTTTCAACCCGGCCCCATATTTTCGGCCCGGACCCCAGGGAAGCGATTTTTTGACCCCTTGCCTAAAAAAATTTTGCGCCTCCGCACCCGCAGAGGATCACGCGCGCGTTAGAAGGACCCGCGCGCATGCGCGAAAGAATTTCGCGCCAGGGTGGGCGGGCGCGTGGGCGGGCGCGGCCGTGCGCGTTTGGTTCGCCCGGGTCTTGAATCTCTCGGCCTGCTGCCCTGGGCCTGTGATCTGCTGGGCTGTGTGTGGCCATGGGGGGAGGCCTGGGCATGGGGGGGAGGCCCTGCCCTCTGGCCTGTGCTGCTGCCTGGGCTGTGCGCCCTGCGCCTGGGCCTGCATGTGTGCATGTGTGTATGGGCGCGTTAGTCTGCCGGCCTGCTGCCTGGGCTATGCCCGCCGCCTCTGGCCACAGCCACACCCCCGGCGGACCACACCCCGCCCGGAGGCCCTGCCCCCTGCCGCCGGTCCGCTGCCCGCCTGCTGCCCTGCCCGCGCCCCCGGCCTGCAGCCCGGTCGGCTGCCGATCCTGCAGGCCCGGCCCCCTGCGACATGGCCACAGCCGCGCCGGAGGGGTTTTATGCGCCCGGTCTGGTCTCTCGTAGGTCTAAGCTATATGCCCCCCTATAATCCCCCCAAACACAGCATTTTGCACAGAAAATCACCCTGGAAATTTGTGCAAAAAAACTTCCCCACGTCCCCCCTTTAGGGGGACTGGGGAACGATTTTCGGTCTATTGACGCCGCGAAAAATGGCCGCTATCATCCGGGGCAAGCGAAGGCCGCGAGGCCGACGCCCAGCGAACCGCCGCAGGCCGGCACGGCCCCGGCGACCAGAAGGGGGAGGTGAACATGACCACGCCCAGCGCGAGCGAATTGCTTGTACAGCAGGCCCAGGAGGCCGAACGGCTCCGGCTCTTGCTACTCGCCAACGAGTGCAAAGACCTTGACGAGTTCCGCCGCCGCCTGCAAGACCTGCTGAACAAGTAAAGCGCCGGGGGTCCCCGTAGCAAGGCACACCCCCGACGCTATCAGCCCGGCACGGGCGGCCAGTTCGCAGCCGCCCCGCCGGAATTATTCTACCACCGCCGCCCGGGAAAAGCAACGCCCGGCGGCCCGGCTCAAAAAAATTTCCCCCGTAGGGGGAACACCCAGCCGCCGAAAAAAGTTTGCGAAAATGGCTTGACAAGCGGCACACATGAGTGCTATGCTTCAGTCACGAAAACGGCACACATGAGTGCTAAACAAACACGACAGGCCAACAGGCCGGAAAGGACGAAACACCATGACGAACAACGAGATCATCTACTCCGAATCCATCGCCGCCGGTATCTACACCCAGGATCAGGCCGACGCCATTCTTTCCAGCGGGCACGCGCTCCCCATCCACACATTCCCCGAGTGGAAGCGCATGGGGTACAGCGTGAAGAAGGGCGAGAAAGCCGCCATCAAGACGCGGCTCTGGAAGTACACGACCCAGCCCACCAAGGCCGCGCGGGAGGCCGCCGAGCTGGCCGGCAAGGAGCCGGACGCCGACCCCCATTACTACCTGGCCCCGGCCTATCTTTTCACCGCCGCCCAGGTCCAGCCAACGGAGGACCGCAAGCGCAAATCCTGACCCCCGCACGCCGGACACCTTGACGGGCCGCACCGGACAAAGCGACCCGATCCCAGCCCACACGGGCCAAACACAAACGAAAACGGGTTAATCTGGAGGTTATCGACATGAAGAAAACAATCGGCAACTACACCCCCGACGCGGGCAAGGTCCTGAAGCAGTCCGAGCGCGTGATCTGCTGCACCGGCGAGGACGGCATGATCTACGTCACCAACGGCTATTTGGCGTACAAGTTCACGCCCCGCGAGTACGCCGCCATCGTCCAGCCCGCCGTCTGCTGCGAGGCCGGCAGCTGGACCATGAACAACGGCCAGAAGACCGGCGAGCCGCCCACGTTCGACTTGGCCAAGACCTTCCAGGACGCGGAGCACAAGGCCGCCAGCATGGAGGCGCTGGAGCGGTGCCCCCTGAACCTGGACACCGGCAAGAAGCGCACGGCGGCCGCCTTCTACAACGCCGCCCAGGGTTTCGCGGCCCTGTACAACGCCCAGTATCTGGAGGCCCTGGCCTCCGGCTACACCCTCCGCAGCCCCGGCAGCCACGCCCCCGCCATCGCTTACCAGAACGGCGAGCCGTTCGCCATGATCCTCCCCATCCGGATCGACGACAAGATCAGCCGGGCCGTCAAGGCCTATTTCACTCAGCCCGACGACAACGCCGGCAACGCGGACGAACGCCGCGCCGAGCTGCGGGACAAGCTGGCCGCCGCCGAGGCGGAGTGCGCGGCCCTCCGGGCCGAGCTGGACAAGTCCAAGGCCGCCCAGGCCGCCGCGGAACAGGCCGCCCAGCGCGCCAACGAGACCGCCGCCGCAGCCATCGCTGACACCGTGGCCCCGTCCCCCAAGACGGCCGCCCCCGCCGCGGAACCCAAGACGGCCGCGGAGCTGATCGCCTCCCGCTGGTCCAACGTGGACGGCGTGACCGTGACCATCAAGGGCGCGCAGACCACAAGCCCGGTTGTCTGGCTCACCGGCGACACGGACCCCCACGCCGACGAGATCAAGGCCCAGGGCGGAAAGTGGAGCAACAAGCGCGGCGCCTACTACGTCCGCGTAGCGTAACAACAGCCGAAACGGCCCGCCCCGGGCCGTCCGCCGGGAACGGCCCCCCGGCGCTGATGATGGCAGGCCACAACAAAAAACAGGAGGAAAACGCCATGACCCGCTACCAGATTGTTTATAGCAAGAGGGGCATCCCCCTCACCGCCTGGATGGACAGCGCCGACGCCGCCCACAAATTCGCGGATGGCCTTCGCGAAACCGGGCATTCCGTCGATGTTTGGGCGCACACCAAGGACGGCGCGCATAAAACCGACCTGTAACCCCGCCCGCAAGGCCGACGCATAACGCACCGCCGGTGCAAGCCCGGCCCCGCTCCACAAGGGCGGGGGCGCTCATGGGCCGCAACCCACAACACACAACAGGAGGTTTTCACCATGGCAGCAACACAACGCCCCATCCCCGGCACCTTCTCCAAGGTCCCCGGCGGCTACGAGCAGAAGATCGGCGAGAACATGTCTCTTTTCGTCCCCGACATGTGCGCCGCCAGCTTCGACGAAACAACCGGCCAGCTCCAGGGCTACGCCCCGGACTACGAGGCCCTAGAGGCCGCCAAGTCTCCCGCCGTCCACGCGGACGCCCCCGGCGAGTATTCCTACTGCTACGAAATGCAGCACGCCCCCACCGGCTGCGACTTCTCCGCCGATCTCGGTTACTACGGCAAGCATTACTACCTGCGCCCCCTCCACGACGGCCTCCCCCGGCTCCGCGGCCGCGGGATCACCTATGACGAGCAGCACAACACCTACACCGTCACGCTCCGGGCCTACGACAAGCTGAAGCAGCAGTACCGCATGAGCCGGGAAACCTGTCTGGACTGACAACGAAACCGCCCCGCCTGACGATGGCCCGCTGGTCACGGGCCGAAACGCTCCCCCGGGAGCGTCGCGGGAGACCATCCCCACAACACGAAACAGGAGGTACAAGCCATGTACGAGCAATTCAGCCTGATCCCCGGCGGCAGCCCGGCCCCGGCCGCGCCCACGCCGCCCCAGGCGGCACAACAGCCCGCCGCCGTGAAGTATTACCCCATCGACGAGGACACGGCCCGCCGGGCGCATGAAATGATGTCCATGCGGGACTACAAGCCAGGCAGCGCCACGGCCGGCTACCGGGCCTCTGTGGACGAGGCCGCCGCCCTGGTGGAGCGGTGCAAGGCGGCCACAAGCCCCTACTACCACGACAAGCTGGACGCCCTTCTGGACCGCTACGCCCGCCGCTTGGCCCAGTGGACCAACGACTACAACCGCAACGGCGCCAGCTGTCCCAGCGTCCTGATCTGCGGCGCGGCCAACTTCCCCACCCGGAAGAAGGAGCGCCAGAACGCCCGGGAGGACGCGCTGTGGCAGGAGTACAAGACCATCGAGGCCATTCTGGACAAGATCAAGAGCACCGGCTCCGGCCCCGTGGACCTGACGGACCCCCACGCCCGGGAAATGCTGCAAGACCAGCTCTGGCAGCTCCAGCACAAGCTGGACGACGGCAAGGCCATGAACGCCTATTACCGCAAGCACAAGACCCTGAAGGGCTACCCCGGGATCAGCGACGAGACCGCCGCCCACATGGACGAGGCCATCCAAAGCGCCTATTCCTGGGCACAAAAGCCCATGCCGGACTACGAGCTGGCCAGTCTGCGCGGCAAGATCAAGCGGACACAGGCCCGCCTGGAGGAGCTGGACAAGCTCCAGGCCCGGCAGGACGCCCCCGAGGCCGCCGAGGAGCACGACGGCTTCCGGATCGTCCGCAACGCGGAGCAGAACCGCCTGCAAATTCTCTTTGACGGCAAGCCCGACGAGGCCACCCGCTCCGCCCTGAAGCAAAACGGCTTCCGCTGGTCTCCCCGCAACAGCGCCTGGCAGCGCCAGCTCACCGACAACGCCGAGCGCGCCGCCCGCCGCGCCCTGGGCCTGGAGTAACAGGGCAAGCCCCCGGACACCCTGGACGAGCCGCACCGGGATAACAAAGCGGCCCGACCCCAGCCCCACAGGGGCAGAAAGGAGACTTCCCTATGGTAGCCTATTACGAGAATGAAGCCGCTGTTGACGCCGCGCTGAAGGCGGCCAAGACCCCCGAGGAGGTTCTGAAGATCGCCCACGACCTGGAGCAGCGCATGGCCCCTCACCACTGGACACAAAAGGCCTGGGACCGCTACCGGTCCATGATCTGACGCCACCACACCCCGCCCCGGAGGTCACGAGGGCAGAAAGGATAGCTGACCTATGGAGCAAAACAAGTACGAATTGCAGCGCAGAGTTCTCTCTTGCAAATACGCCGACATCCTCCGGGGCTTCGAGGAAACTTGTGATGACCGGCGCATCGCCTGGAACTGCTACCAGCAGATCACCACCGCCTGTGAAGTCATGCGGGACAGTGGAATGGAAAACAACTTCATCTGCTGTGCGGTAAACAAGAGTATCCGGGAGCAGGAAGCGGAGATCGACGAAATCATCACCCGGTTTACCGGCAAGGTCTACATGGGCGTTCGGTGGGTAGACGTCCAGGAGGAAATGAAGGGCGAGAAATTCACTTACGGCTATGTGGACTGCGTGATCGGTATGATGGCCTCGAAGGAGGCGGCCCGGAAGCTGCTCCGGGAACAACTCTACGATATGCGGAACGAGCTCACCAGGGAGCACTACTTCGATATGTACGAATACATCAACGCCAGAACAGCCTGACCCACCCACCAAACACAACGCCTGACCTACCGTGCCTACGGAGAGAAAGGAGTACAGTATGAGCAGCTATCCCGGTATTCGCTACTTTTTCCACGACGGCGCTGCCTACCTTGTCCCGCACTACACCAACGCCTCCGCCCTCGCCGAAATGCTGAACCTGGCCAGGGAGGCAGCCCACCGGGCCATGACAGAAGCCGGTGCCGCACACGCCGTCTACGGGGTAAAGCACTACGACCCGGAGACCGGCGCGCTTTCGGAGGCTGACATCTACGCCCCGGCCGTACTGCTGGACGAGGACGAATTTACAGAGCGCACAGACGCCCAGGCCCGGAAGTCCCCCGGCTGCCTGATCCTTGCGCTCCACGCCAGAAGCTAACCCGCTGGCCACAACCCGGACACCTTGGAGCCGCCGCACCGGCACAAAGCGACGGCACCCCAGCCCGCCAGGGCATAAAATCCACCCACAAGGAGGCACACAACATGGAATACCACGGCTTCCGCTCCGTCCGGGAGTACGAGAGCGAGTGCGCCCGCTTGGGCTTCACCACCCGCCGCGTCCCCTTCCACCACGAAAGCGGCGCGGCCTGCTTCGCCCTGATCACAGCGCCGCCCGGCCACCCCACGGGCACCAGCATAGAGAGCTGGACCCTCTTTGACGCCGACGAGACGCGCCAGCTCCTGGACGGCGTGATCAACGGCCACGGGGCAAACTACCTGGGCAAGCTGGCCGCTCACGGCTACCGCCCCGACGAACCCGCCGCCGCGGCCGACCCACAGCCCATCCCGCAGCCCGCCGCCCAGCTGATCGACGACAGCGGCCAGTTCTGTTTTCTCTTCTGACCCGCTCGCCCACAACACGAAAGGAGATCGCCCATGTCCATCCTGTACGAAAAGCTCAAAAAATACGCTGTCCCCGCCGCCAGCGTGGAGGACTTCCGCCGCCGCTACACAAAGCCGGACCGCCTCACAAAGCGCGGCCCGGCCTATGCGGCCGCCGTGATCCAGGCCGCGCAAGAGGACTTCGCCCGCTTCGGCTATACCCTGATCAGCCGCCACGACAGTATCGCCGGCGAAATCGTGGCCTACTACGGCCCCGAGCAGGAGGTGCGCCATGACGGCTAATCCCGCTCCCACAAGGTACACCCTCAACCGAGACGGCACACTGGAGAAGTGGTATCTGGAGCACGACGGCGGCGAGATCGTCTATCTCCGCAAGACGCCGCGCCCCAGGTGGAACTGCTGCATGAAGGAATTTCCCGCCGGCGAGGTCTACCAGGACTACAAAGCGGCCCGTACCGCCTTGAAGACGCGAGCAGGCACAAAATAGCCCATAGACGGCGGCACTCAAACGTGCTATAATGCGACACAACGACAACGAAAAGGAGGCATGCCCATGGACCCCACGTCTGAGGTCTACCCACCCTACCGCCTGGTAGCCGAGTTTATGGACGGCTCCCGGCTCCTGTTCGACGGTTTGACGGAACAGCAGGCTATGGACGCCCTGGAGGCGGCCCAGGCCCAGCACGGAGATATTTACTGGTACGACGGCGTGACGGATCAGCACTACGAGCGCGGCGTCTACCACGCCCTGCTCCCGCGCCCGCCTGTGATCGACATGTTCGACTTCACAGAGCTGATCCTGCCGGAAGACGGCAGCACAGAGGAGGAATGACCATGCCCGTTTCCGAAAAAAAGCGCCGCAGCAACGACGCCTATAACGCCAAGTGCGACGTGATCCAGATACGCCCAATCAAACCCGTGGGCGCGGCGATCCGGGCCGCCGCGCAGGCCTCCGGGCAGAGCCTGCAAAGCTACATCGTGGAGGCCTGCGCCGACCGTATGCGCCGGGAAGGCCAACCCCTGGAGGTCAACGCGCCCAACGACCCGGACCCGCTCCCGTGACAAATCTCCCATACGCGCGCGAAAAGCCCGGCAGGCCGCAAGCCCGCCGGGCTTTTTTACTTTCTCCGTGGACCCATCCGCCGCATACGGCGCAGCCTCCGCCGCCGAAACAGGTACGTGCGCACCGCGCCCACGATCCGCCGCACAACGCCCATCTCACTCCCTCCCTTCCCGCATTCGCAAATTGTTTTTCCACAGCCGTTCCCCGCTTTGTGGAAACCTTGCCGCGCCGCGCGCGTAGCCGCTTGAAAACCGTTCCCTAAAGGGCCGTTTCCACGCCCGCCCGCTCCGCCGGAAGCTGGCGGCAGGGGAGGGGATAGTCCCGCCCCGTCCGCCCCGGTTTCCCGGCAAAAATTTTTCGCCGCTTATTAGGTACGCGCGTGCGAAGCGCGGCCCGCAAGCCCCCGGTGATCCGGTGTCTCCTCCAGGGCCTCGCCCAGCCGCTCCATGGCCCGCTCGTGCCAGCTCCGGGCCGTACTGTCCGGCGTACCCAGTCGCACCCCGATTTTGGCCCAGCTGTACCCACGCACATAGCGCATGAGAACGAGCTGCTTGTACTTACTGTTCAGCCCGTCCAGACAAACCCGGATCACGGCCTGATCCTCCAGCAGCACCCGCTCCTGTTCCGCGATCTGTGCAAGCCTCTCCCCGGTGCCGTTCTCCAGCGCCCGCAGGCCCAGCTCCTCCGTGGGCTTACCGGGAGACGACCCATGCGGCGTGCCATCCGCCGCCGTACTGCCCAGGCCGTTGTATTCTTCCTCCAGTTCCGCCCGCTCCTGGCGGAGCAGGTGCAACATCCCCGGAATGGCCTTGTAGTACAGGGCAATCCGTTTCACATCAACAAACCGCATTTCGCTTCCTCCCGTTCTCTCCCACGTCCAGCCCGTCAGTCCAGCGTATCTCCGAAAATCGGCTCCCTGGCGTCGCTCTCGTCCACGGTGATGGGCGTGCGGAAAATACGCTCCAGCTCCCGGGCCAGAAGGGCATACCCGAAGTAGTCCCCGCCCTCGGTCCACGCTCCGAACTCCCGGAACACCCGCTCCGTCTCCGCCACCGTCCCCTGCACCCGATCCGGCCCGAATGACAGGGCTTTGTGTGCGGCCAGCGCGTAGCAGCCTACCACGATCTCGGCCGCCTCCCGCTGCTCTCCCAGCATGGCCCAGTCCTTCTCCCTCCTGGGCGTCTTCGTGGCAGGCAGGAGAAACCCGTTCGGCAGCAGCTCGCCCAGCTTCCCGGCGAGCCGTTTTTTCGCCTTCTCCATACCCACGGCCCGCTTTTCCAGGTCGAACCGCTCCAGCTCCGCGTTTGCCGCGTCCGTCACGCGGCCCAGCCGCTCCTCGCCAATGCCGTACCGGTTGTTCAGCGCCACCAGGAAGCACATGGAGATCACGTGCCCCGCTGCCTCCCGGTTCTTCTGCACCCGCTCGGCCTGCGTCATTTTACTGCCCAGGTACTTTCTCTGCGTCTGTCTGGCCGCATTCCCCCGGTTGTACACCGGGATATTCCGCTTCTTGCCCATGCCGCTCCTCCTCGTCCATAGTTTCGCAGGCCCGCCCGCACAGCGGGCAGAACCCCACGCAAATCACGTTCAGGCCGCCGCCCTGGCTCCTGGTGTCCAGGCACAGCCGCGGCCGGCCGTCGTCCCCGTACTCCATCCAGAACACGGTGCCCTCCACCGTCTCCAGCCTCTGGTGCCGCTCGCACAGGGCGCACCGCCGCCGGACCTGTCCGGTCACTCCTTCACCAGCTCCCGCCATCGCTTTACCTCCTCGGCGCTGTCCGCCGTGATGATCTCGGTGAACCTCCAGCCCGCGGGCCGGGCCACCAGCTCCAGGAACACCCGCCGCCGCAGGGCATAGTCCCGTTGCATGCGCCGTACAAACTTGCTCTTGACCTCCACGATCTCCACCGTGCCGTCCGCGTACACCAGGCGGAAGTCCGCCGTGTACCGTACCGGCCGCAGCTTCATGGCCCCGTATTCCCCGGCCGGGAACAGGGGAAAGCTGGGATGGGCCTCCCACTCCACGATCTCTCCCCGGGCCACCCTTGGGGCCACGGTGCCCATGTAATACTCATACTCGCCCTGGCTGTCGAAGGCCTTTCCGGTGCGCTTCGCCGCGCGGGCCGCCTCCTGCATGGGATCGCCCCGCTTCTTCCCACGGGCAAGCTGACGCTCCGCCTGGGCGCGGTAGCGCGGCGGCAAGTCCGACAGCTCCAGCCGGAACGCCATTACACGCCCTCTGCGCAGCCGTCGGCGGCTCCGCCGCCATACGGATGCGGCGTGCCCCTTTCGCGCTTCTCTTCCTGGCTCGCCCGCATGTCGGCCTGATGGAGCGCCAGCACAAGGGCGCAGCAGTCCATGGCGGCTCCCAGCGCACGGCTGCCGCCCCTGTATGCCTCGTCATAGGCGCCCATGTGCCACCGGATGGCCAGCGCCTCCTCGTCTGACAGCTCCATGTGCCGCTGGATCAGGAAGACGCTCTTCTCCCCGTGCCCCATGGGTAACGGGTCCCGGAACACATAGCCCCGGTAGTCCTCCCACCGGCCTGTGTCCGGGTTCTTCCGCCGCCGGCCCTCCAGGTGGTATGCGTCCGCCTTGCACACGTCATGGAGCAGGGCGCACACCGCCCGGGTCTCCATGCTGTACGCCCGCGCGTCCAAGTCGATCAGCAGCTGGTCGTACACGTTCAGGCTGTGATCCACCAGCCCGCCGGGATAGGCCCCGTGGTGCTTCGCTCCGGCCGGCACCTCGAAAAAGTCCGTGGTCTCCAGCCACGCCAGCAGTTCCCCCGCTCCCGGCCGTGTCACTTGGGACCGGAAGATTTCCACAAATCGCTCCTTGCTTGTCATGCTCGCTTCCTCCTTTGCGCTTTCTTCATGTCTCCCCTTCCGTGCCAGCACTCGGCCCGGCGCAGGATCACCACCGTGTGCCTCTGGCCGGAATTGCTCACCGTGGTCTCCACCCGGTTCAGGGTGTACCCCGGGTACTGCCGCTCCCAAAACGCGGCGTCGTCTATGTAAAGCGTGGCAGCCTGCTCGAATTTCTTCCGGCTCCACTTCGTGTCATTGGGCGGCGGCGTCTTCGGCTTCTCCAACCCCCGGCTCTGCCTCCAGGACCGGGCGCACCGCTTGTTCTTCCCGATGTAGCGCACCAGGCCCTCCACGCTCCCGTGGTCCACGTCCAGATACTCACCCCGGGTCAGCCCGATCCGCTTCCCGTTCACGCTCCACAGCTCCTCCAGCACGTCCCGGGTCAGCCCCTCCGTGTGCTGGATGATGGCGTGGTGGTGGTGCCGGCCGCAGACGGAACCATCCTCGCCCACGGTGGTGTATTCCGTTGCGGCCACCCACTTGGGCCGCTGCACTCCGTGGCCGTCGCACCAGCGGTACAGCCGCTTGATGAAGTTGGTGAAGTCCAGGTCCGCCCTCCGGTAGTCCCCCGGCACCGGCAGGTGGTCGTCGTCATACGTCCCCGTCCAGGAGAAGTCCCCCTTCCCGAAGTTGGTATTCACCAGCTGCACGTGGTAGCGTTTGGCCCGCTTGTCGTTGTAGGTCTGCTGGGCCAGGGAGGAGGCTTCCTTCTTCTTGGCCCGGCGGCTCGCCTTGTGCTTCTTCGCGGAGACCGGGTACAGGTCCACTTCCATGTACGCCGCCGTGTCGTAGTCTTTTCCGCAGATATGCTTTTGTTCCCGGTAAAACAGACCCACGACCACACCCCCGCCCCTGCTCCCGGCCTTGTCCCTTAACTTACTACCGATATACCAGCCCATTGTCGCCCCCCGGCGACTTCATTTTTGCCCGGCGCGCCGCCGGGCATGGGACCTGCGCAGGCGGTGAGGCCGCGCCGATCCCCGGCGCGACCACCACCCCCCGTTAATTTTTCGTTATGGGAAGCCCCCGTCCCTGCTCGTAGTTGATGTGCCGCACGATCTCCGGCGTGGGCATGCACATCATGGTCTCCAGCGCCAGGCCCACGTCCCGGCCGCAGCAGTCGTTCCACAGCATGTACAGCTTGTCCCCGGTGATCCCGGCCCTCTCCATGCGCTGGAAGCACTGCTCGGCGGTAAACATGTCCCGCTCGTATGCCTCCATCACGAACGCTAGTGCCCCCGGATTTCCTTTGCAGATGTCAAAAGTCACTATCGTCCTGCCCTTCCTCCGCCAGTTCTGCCAGCAGTCCCAGCTTGGTCCCCGTCTCGATCCGGTACAGGGTCTCCACGGCCTCCAGCCGGTCCAGTTGGTGGCTCACCTGCCGCTCCGTCATGTCCAGGAAGTCCTGCACCAGCTTGGCGTGTTCCGGGGCGCACTCCCTGCCCGCCACTGTGGCCGCCTCCTGCCTCCGCTTCACGATCTCGTCCCGGATGGACCGCCCCGCCAGGGCCAGTATCTCCGCGTGCGTAATCACGGCGCTCACTTTGTTTCTCCCCATACTCAATCATCCTCTCGTTTCACTTTCTGCGGCACGTACCGCCGCAGCTTCCGGTCCCACTCGCTGACCATCGTTTCCCCGCAGGAGAGGCAGCGTACCGACACGTCCGCCTGCTCGCTGTTGGTCTTGTACCGCCAGGTCTTCCCGCAGCCCGGGCACCGCATGTCCACCGCCGCCAGCCCGTCCAGGGCCGTCACGTGGCCGCAGGCCTTGCAGGTGGTCTCCGTCACCGGCTCCCGCGCGTTGACGGTGTAGCTCTTCCCGCAGGCCTCGCAGGTCAAGATCAGAAAGCCCCGGTAGCCGGTCTCAAAGGTGATCCGCTCCACGTGGGCAGGTGGATCAGCAGGGGCCAGCTGCTCCGGCACAGTGTCCGGCGCTTCCGCCGCCGGCTGTTCTTCCACCGGGTTTTCAGTCACCCCCCCCCCGCCAATTTGGGAGGGTCCACCCGGCGCTTCACGCTCCGCAGGATGGACTTCACCAGCCCCGCGTCCTCCGGCAGTTCCATCCGCCGCTCCGTCTCCCAGCCGTTCTCCCGGCTCCGAATGATAATTTCCATGGTTAAAATTCCTCCGTCCCTTCCAGCTTCTTTCCACATTCCGGGCAAAAATTGAGCGGACAGCCGTCCCCGTCTTGGATATAATCCACGCTCCGCCCCCTTCTGTCCCCGCAGAAGAAAAGCAAGGTTAAGAGTGCCGCTCTATATCTTCTTGAAACATTTTCTTCTGCATTTGATACCAGCTTGTGTGTCTCCAGCGCACTGCAAAATGAACATTGTTCCATTCTCTACACCTCCCGATCCGGCAGCCCCTCCGGGCTGCCCGGCATACGCAGGATGATAATGAAGTGCAGGCCGGCCGTGTCGTTCTTCAGCCACTCGGCCACGTCCTCCAGCTTGGACCTCCGCATGGCGCCCACAGGCCCTTCCTTGGTCCGCTGGTAGCTCACGTCATAGTAAAACTCTTGATCGTCCATGTGTTGCCTCCCTCAAAGGTCCAGCTCCTGCTGCCCCAGTTTTACGAAGTTGTGCAGGTTTTCCTGGCTGATCCGGTCTCCCGTGGTCCGCCAGCCCCCGTGCTTCCAGAATATCCCGTGATCCGGTGGCCCTGTGATCTCTCGCCGGCCGGGCGGCCGCAGTTCTTCTTCCCGCACATTCCCAGCCAGCACGTCCGCCAGGCGGTTCTTCTCGTACAGGTGCTCGCACGGTTCGATATACAGGTCTCGCAGCTTATACACGCCCCCGTTCGGCAGCTCCTTCTGCCACGGACACAGGATCGGCTTCGCGCCCTCTTTCTGGAGGAGGTGGGCCACCACCAGTCCCTCCTGCCTGATCTCCACCACCACCGGACTCACGAAGATGTCGTAGTTGGTTCCGTGGTATCGGATGGCATGCAGCTCTTGCCCGACTGTTAGCCGGTAGCCGTACTGGCTCCTCTCAATCTCCCGGAACTCCGCGAAACAGCTCATTCCATTCCTGTGCTCCATGTAGGTCAAGGACACATTGGGCCAGGATAAAATGATCTCGTCCACATTCTCACCTCTCGAATTGGTAGGTGTGCCCATCCAGAGCAAATGGTTTTTTCACCTTCCCGTTGCACCGGTCCAGCACCGTCTGATAGCTCATGTGGTTGGCCTTGGCTGCGGCCCTGGCTGACGGGTAGACTGCCACGACCTCACCCTCCGGCGTTACTTTTGCAACCGGCACCCGGCCGGAGGCCGCTCCGGTCTTCCTCCCCAGCTCCTTCCTGGAGGTAAATCCAATGTTCCCCACCCAGTTGTCCTTCAGGTCTCCGCTCTTGTGATACGGAACCTGGCCGGGACGCTTTCCGCCCATCCAGGTGTCTACCATCAGGCTCAACACTTTGGCGTCTATACTCTTTCCGTCAGCGTCCGTCAACTTCACGAACAATGCCCTGCCTTTTCGTCCTTGCTTGCGCACGAACGGTTGCAGCAGGTGAGGGGAAGACGCTCTGCGCGCCCCACGCCACCGCCAGGAGCGCACGTCTCCCATGTCGCTGATCTCGTACATGGCGCCGTAGCCCCGGATGGGCCGCCAGCTGTCGGCGCTCATAGATCACCCCGCCGCAGCGCCCCCATCTCCCACAGGTCCTCCACCTGCTGCTCCGACAGGCTCACAAACTCGCCGTTTGCCATTCCCACGATCAGGACCGTTCCAAAGAACTCTACGGTGCCGCAGATGTCGGTGTTGTGGGGTAGGCCCTTGCACAGGGCCTCCTTGTCGCACAGAACGCAGATGTCCGAGGCGAATGTGACGCGCTCCAGGTGCCCGCCCACCGCCTTCTGCAAGGCCTCCAGTTCATTGGGGACCTCTACAATCTCCCACGGTTTCCCTGGCTCCTTACGCAGCGTTCTCATTCAGATACCCCCCCCCCGCGATTTTTCGCGTGTGACGCTGAAGAAGTCGATCCCCTGCCGCACCTCCGGCCCGTCCTCCCACACGGGGCTTGACGGGTCCATAAAGAGGGCGCCCAGCGCGGCACGGAACGAGGCGGCCGCCTCCGCATTCCGGCTCCGCAGCCGAGTGTTGATGATCTGCGCCTGCCGCGTGATGTGGGTCACCATGTCCATCAGGTCTCCAGAGCCTGCCAGGATCACGCCCTGCTCGCCCGCCTCGTACTTGTACTCAAACTTTTCCACAGAAATTTCTCCTTTCAAATGATCTCGTCCACGCTCTCGCTCCTCACATCAGGCTCTCCTGCGGCTCATAGTTCAGCCAAACCGTTTCCACTCTGCCCCGGCCTCCCTCGGCCTGTGCCTTTTTGTGCAGCTTTATCCACCCCTGCAGGTGCCGGTCGTACAGTTCGTTATCATAGCCGGACAGGATCACCGGCCCCGGGTGTTCCTTCAGGGTCTCCAGCAGCCGCACGTGCTCTGCGTCTTCCGCCATCTCTATGGAATACTGCCTTCCCTTTCTGGTGGATAGTAAGTAGGGCGGGTCCGCGTATATCAGTACGTCAGGGTGCCGAAACCTCTGGATCACCTCCACCGCCGGGAGCTGTTCGATCTGCGCTTCCTTCAAACGTACTGCCGCACAGACGATCCATTCCGGCAGCTTCCCCCAGTACCGCACGTCATAGGCGTATTCCCGCCCCGCGCAGTCGTTCTTCCACCCGCTCTTATATATCGCGCCGCTGCTTCCGTGCGTCTGCCAATACCGAACCAGTGTCAACCGAGCCGCCTCTACGCCCTCCGCCCGGTTTCCTTCTCTGTGCCAGCTCCAGGCCCGCTCGTATTCCTCTCGGCTGTACGGCGTCAGCTCCACGGCCCGGGCCAGTTCTTCCGTTTTTTCCCGGACGCAGCGGAAAAGGTTTGCGATCTCGCCGTCCAGATCATTGATGGTCTCAATGCGGCTTGGCGGCTTCTTGAAGAACACCGCTCCGCTCCCGAAGAATGGCTCCAGATAGCTTCTGTGCGGCGGCATAAGCGAGATGATCCAGTCCGCCATCCTCCACTTGCTCCCCGTATATTTCAGCACGGGGCGCTGTGCAGTGTTCCCTCCCGTCATTCCTCCGCACCCCAGTCGATAGCCTGTCCGCACTGGCCGCAAAACCGCTGCTCGTTCCCGTCCTCGTTGTACAGGTACTCGCCGCTTCCGCAGTGCGGGCAGGCCAGCAGGTGCTCGTCCCCGTCCGGGTGAGGCGGCCGCGGCTTCAGCCGCCGCAGGGCCGCCATGCCCATCCGGCATGCCTCGTTCACCGGCTCCAGGCTCTCGTACTGTTCCCGGTGCTCCGGGTCCAGAATTTCAGCCGCTCTTCCGATCTTCACGCTTCATCCTCTCCTCTCTGGCCAGCTCGACCTTTGCTTTTCTCAACAGCCAGGACTGTATGCACCGTTCACACATCCTGCCGCCTCCCTTCAGGTCCACCCTTTTGCAGTCCTCCGGGTCCTCCAGCCTGCACAGCCCGGCTTTGTGCATGACGAACGCGGCGATCTTCACAGCCCGGGCCTCTACGGTTTCAGCTTTCATGCCCCGCTGCTCCTTCCCGTTGTAGACCACCACCATGGAGGGGAACGGCGCCGGCTGGTACACGGTCCCGTCCTCGTCCTCGAACCGGAGCCGCCCGCGTACCCATCGGATTTCCGCATGGCCATAGATGTACTCGTGAAAATAGCTCGTGTCTGTCCGGGCTGGAATAAGCAGCACAATGGTCGTCCCGCTTTTTGCCTCCTCCCAGGCCTTGCGTACCCACTTCCCGGTCTCGCGGCCATACGGCGGGTTGCAGAATACAGCACCCCCCCCCGCAATATTCCACGGGCTGTTCAGCCCATCCGTCTCCGGCGTATAGTACGCCGGGCACTTTGCGCTTGCCTCCGTGGCGGCCGCGTCCAGGGTAAAGTGAAATTCCCTGTCCAGCTCCGCGAAGAAATCCCGCGGCGTGCAGTAGTCCATCTTCTTGGAAGACAGTAACGCTCCGTTCATGCCTCGCCTCCGACCTTCTCCATGCCGATCTGCTCCATCGTCTTTTCCGCTTCCGCGTCCGCCGCGCTCTCGTCCGCCGCCGCCCGGCTCCGCTCCCGGTAGAACTGCTCCGTGCACAGGGCCTGGAAGTCCGACAGGTCCGCCAGATATTCCTCTGTCACCACCTGCACGGGCATGACCGCCGCCAGCACTTCAAGGCCGTCATGCACCACCAGATACGGCTGCCCGCCGGCCATTCTCCGGGCCGTGTACCGGATGTAGTCGCTGTCCTTGATCTGATCCCCGATGGGGTACAGCAGCTTCTCCTGGTAGAAGATCAGCTCCCCCGTGTCCGCCCGCCGGCGGCAGGCGCACCACAGCCCGTCCGGCGCGGCCAGCATTTTCAGCTTCGTGGTGTCCTGCTCCCCGGTCTCGAAGTCGGCCAGGTTCAGCCCGAAGATGTCATGCACGCTGTCCACCCACTTCTCCTCCAGGTGCACCTTCTCCCAGGCCTTCTCCGGTATGTCCAGCACGGTCCGCACCTGCTCCTCGCCCACCATGTCCGGCAGCTCCGTGGCCCGGAACAGGGCGGCGCGGGTCCCCAGCCAGATACCGCTGTCCTCCGCATGGATCACCGAGCAGTACCCGCCCTCTTTCACCAGTTTTGCGTACTTGGATAGCTTCATGCCCTCGCCCCCATTTCCGGCCGTTCGCACCGCTCGAAGCGGATCACCCACACCCACGGGTCCGCCTGCCAGCCGCACACCGGCCGATCAGCAGGTTTGATGGTGCTGTCCCACAGGTTTGCAAAACTCCGCCTTGCCGCAGGCTCAAGCCGCATTTTTGTATATGCAAGACTGATGTAGGATGGCTTAGGCTCTGGAAACTCCACATTGGTTCCCTCGTCCAAAGCCCCTTCTGCCGTGATTTCTTGCAGCCTCTCCGCGTGAACGTCCGTGACCTTCAGGAAAATCCGTGCCGCTTCCTTTGGCATGTGGATGGATGGCCGCCAAGTCCCGCTCCAAGCGCCAGGGCATTCCACGGACGCTTTGTAGACGTAGCTCCCGTCCGGCACAAGCGTCCACGTCTCCCGCACCCACAGAATGTCACCAGCCTCGTATGGCACCGTGCACAGGCATTCGATGAAACGTCTGTCCGGTATGTCCTGGTTTTCTTTCCGGGCCGGACTGCTTAGTACCTCGCCAAGCTCCTTCCGGCGCACCAGCCGCCGGGTGACGGTCTTTCTCCCCTCCAGCAGGGCTTTCACCATTTCCGTGTTGAATAAAATCGGTCTGAACATACCCTTGCCCCCTCAAAAGAACAGGTAGGAAATGCACAGCTTCAGCAGGGCCGGACCTGCCAGGACCAGGGCCGCGGCCCACACGGCCGCCAGCAGCACCCCGACCACGCCGCCCAGCAGTGCGCCGATAAATTTCAGAAACTCCCTCACTTCCGCCTGCCTCCCTTCATGCCGACGGTCACATAGGCCGTCCCTCTCCTGTTTAGCTCCATATCCACCGGCGCCTTGCAGCGCAGGCAGGTGTGGGTGATGGTCTCTGACTTCGCGTTGGTCCGGTAGCGGAAGCTCTCGCCGCATTTGCAGTGCATGTACATGGGCCGCAGGTTCTCCAGCGGGGTCTCATATCCGCACTCGTCGCACCGGAAACTGTACGTCTCCCGCTTCGCGCAGAAGGCCTTCACCGCGCCGCACTCCTCGCACACGATCAGCAGGAAGCCCTTGTAAGGCCCCTGTCCGTCGTCCGGGTCCTGCGTCATGCGCTCCATTCTCGGTTCGCGCCGCGCGCCCTCCGCGCTGGTCATGGGGATAACCAGCATGTCCTTGGTCTCCATGCAATCAATAAAGATGTCAATGCCGTTGTGCCTGATCCGCAGCTTCCCGTCCAGCAGGCCCTGCCGCAGGTCTTCCAGTGTCCTGTTCTCCATGTTATCCTCGCTTTCCGATTTCAGGAATGAACTGAAACATCCACGCTTCGTCCATAATGCTCACAATATTGCCATCCTCGTTGATGGCAAGTACCTCAATGACCTTCGGCTTGCTAACCTTTCCGCAGTCCGGGTAATCCCCGTCCTCAAATTCCACAGTCATGAGCGCCAGCGTCCGCAGAACCCTTTCTTGGTAGACGACCTTGTACCCCGTCAGTTCAGCGATCATTTTCGTTTTCCTTCCTTTCGTAGTGCTCCAGCCGCCCCATGACCAGCTCGATCCCCCGGCGCGGGAAGGCCGTCCCGTCCTTCAGGCGGATGGTGTACCGCTCGCCCGGCTGGTACTTGTCCTCCAACTGGCAAAGCCGCTCCACCGCGTCCTGGTAATTGTCCTTGTAGGTGATCTTCCCGTCTCCGGTCACCCGCGCAGTAATCCCGCCCGTCATGCCGGCTCGCCGCCCTTCCTGATAAATTCCCGCGGCTTTACCACCGGCCCGTCTCCGGGCTTGGTGGCCAGCACTTCCGCGTCCCTGATCTCCAGCCAGTCGCAGCCCCAGTATTCCGCCGCGTTCAGCAGCGCGGTCAGGTTGGAGCTGTGCGGCACCACCACCGCCCCATACTTTGGATGGACCACCCGCGACCTGCCCGGGGCGTTCCACCGCTCCTCCCGGGACCTCTGATAAGCCCGCCGGTGCAGTGCCTCCCGCTCCTCGGTCATTCGATCTCGTCCCGCTCCCGCATACGGCGCAGCCATTCCGCCTTCGCCTCCTGCCCATAGAAGGCATGTCCCATCCATGCTCCCAGCCACATCAGCCCCAGCCCGGCCGCACCCAGTCCGAGAATGGCCGGTATCTCCTCCGCGCCCCCGGCGCCCATCAGCAGCAGAAATCCCACCAGGCCCAGGACGCCGCCCACGGCCTCCTGCACCCGGACCAGCAGACGCTCCCTCCGGGCCGCGTCCGCGATCCGACGCAGCAGCTCCGCGCGGCGGCCCGTCCGGTTGGCCGGCCGTTTCCCGGCTTCAAGATAAACGGCTTTCATCGGTAAACTCCTTCCTCCGCTGCCGGTAGTTGTCCAGCGTCGTCCTTTGGGCCAGCAGTGCGCTGTACTTCACGCGGCCGTTCTCGTCCATCTCGCCGGTGTCCCCCCGGCGCAGCTCGTTGTAAATGGTGGATCGGTGAACCTTCAGCTCCGCGGCGATTTCTTCCACTCTCCGCCCCTTTGCGTAGAGCCGTTCCAGCTTCTCGCGGTCTTTCAGTTCCAGGTGTCTCTTCTTCAAGGCTGCCCGCCCCCTCCCTTTCTTCTGGATTTGAATAAAAAAATAAATGCGGGAAAACTCTGTCGAGTTCTCTCGCATTTATTCTAATAAGTCAGCCCGCAATTTTGCTGAAATTCCCGCATCTCCCCGAAGAAATGCCGCCGGAACGGTTGTTTTTCCGGCGGGCGTGTGATACTGTGAAACAGGCGGGGCGGGATCGCCCGCGAAAATGCTCAAAGAAAGTTGAGGATCACCTATGTCAAACATCAAAAACGTCGCCATGATTACCGTGTGCGGACGGCCCAACGTGGGCAAGTCCAGCCTGACCAACGCCCTGGTGGGGGAAAAGGTGGCCATCGTCTCCAACAAGGCACAGACCACTCGGAACCGCATCTACGGCGTGGTGAACCGGGAGGACACCCAGTATATCCTGCTGGACACGCCCGGCCTCCACAAGCCCAAGTCCGCCCTGGGGGACTACATGGTGAAGGTCGTCACCTCCAGCCTCTCCGACGTGGACTGCGCCCTGCTGCTGGTGGAGCCCATCCCCCATGTGGGCGGCCCGGAGCAGGCACTCATCGACCGGATCCGGGAGGAGGAGATCCCCTGCATCCTCTGCGTCAACAAGATTGACACTGTGGAACCGGCGGAGCTGCTGCCGGTGATCGCCGCTTACAACCAGGCATGGGACGGCTTTGATGCGATCATCCCCATCTCCGCCCACACCGGCAGCGGCCTGAAGGATCTGATGAAGGAACTGCGGAAGTATGCCCAGGAAGGCCCTCAGCTGTTCCCGGACGGGATGACGACGGACCAGCCGGAGCGGCAGGTGATGGGGGAAATCCTGCGGGAGAAGCTGCTGCTGTGCCTGGACAAGGAGATCCCCCACGGCACGGCGGTGGAGATCACGAAGTTCTCTGAGCGGGACAGCGGCGTCATCGACGTGGACGCCACCATCTACTGTGAGAAGGCCAGCCACAAGGGGATCATTATCGGCAAGCAGGGGGCCATGCTGAAAAAGATCAGTTCCCTGGCCCGGCAGGATATGGAGAAGTTCATGGGCACCAAGGTGTATCTGGAGACCTGGGTGAAGGTCAAGGAGAACTGGCGGGACAACGTGAATTACGTGCGGTCTTTCGGCTACCGGGACGAATAAGGAGGAAGCGTGCGGTCTCCGGTATTCCGCAGGCTGCCGTGCGGGGAGTGAGAATATGAGACTGGTATTGAGCGACACGGCGCTGCCAGCCGGACTGCCGGTCCGGGAGGACTGGCACTATGTGGACCTGAGCCAGCTGAAAATCGCGGACTGTATGGGCTGCTTCAGCTGCTGGGTCAGAACGCCGGGGCGGTGCGTGATCCGGGACGACGCTGTAGGCGTATATCCCCTGATTGCCCACAGCGACCATGTGATCTATGTCAGCCGTCTCTTCTGCGGGTCCTATGACGTACCGATGAAGACCATGCTGGAGCGGGCCATTCCCATCCAGCAGGCGTTTATTCGGATACACCACGGAGAGACGCACCATATACAGCGGGCGGTGGCGGAGAAAGACGCGGTGATTCTGGCCTATGGAGATACCGGAGACGAGGAGCAGGCGCTCTTCCGTCTGCTGGCGGCCCGCAACGCCCATAATATGCTGTTTCGGAGCTGGAGTGTCCGCTTCCTTCGGGAAGAGGAGCTGGCCGGGGCCATTAGGGAGGAGGTACGCGCATGGGAAAGCTCCTGATCGTCAATGGGAGTCCCCGGGCGCCCCGTTCCAACTCCCGGAGGTATATCGAACAGTTTCTTCCGTGTTGGGGAGAGACGGCGGACCAGTATACCGCGCTGAGGGGTGGACCGCTCTCCCCAGAGGACTGTACGGATCTGCTGCTGGTGTTCCCCCTGTACGCAGACGGCATACCGGCGGTGCTGATGAGGACCCTGAAGGAACTCGCAGTATGGAGGGGAACGGCCCGCCCCAGGATCCACGTACTGGTGAACTGCGGCTTTCTGGAGCCGGAGCAGACCCGGCCTGCGGTAGAAATGGTGCGCTTTTTCTGCAAACGATATGGATTTCCCTGGGGGATGGCGCTGCAGATCGGCTCGGGAGAGGCGATCTTGAATACGCCTTTTTCCTTTCTGGTGCGGCGGGGCCTGCGCCGCCTGGCCGCTGGTATGCGGGCGGGACGGAGCGAGGTGCTGTCGGTGCGGATGCCGCTGAACAGGCGGATGTTCGTCTGGGCCTCCGGCCGGTACTGGACCGATTACGGCGCGAAAAACAACATCACCGCCGGAGAGATGCGGACCATGGAGATCGAGGGAGGCTAGAGATTTCCAGCCATAAAAATCCGACAACATTCGCAGACTACTCCTGGGAGGAGGTCTGCGGAATGGACACACAAAGGCTTTGGGAGTGCTTCTGCCTCACCGGCGAACCGCTGGTGTACCTGCTGTATCAGGCCGCTCTGGACCAGGAGTCCGGCGGCGGGATCAGCGCATAGAAGAGGGCGGACGCTCTCCGTACATAAGGAGGGAGCGCGTTGGCCGAGCGGGCCTACATCGTGACAAAGGGCGTGGTCCTGCGGGAGACGGAGACGAAAGAGGCGGATAAGATCCTGACGCTGCTGACAGCGGACCGGGGCAAGATCTCCGTCATCGCCCGGGGCGTCCGGCGGAAGAGCTGCAAGTACGCCGCCTGCGCCCAGCAGATGGTCTATTCGGAGTGGACCCTCTATCAGAAGGGCGAGTGGTACTACGCCAATGAAGGAGCCACGGCGGAGCTGTTCAACGGCCTGCGGACGAATCTGGAGGCGCTGGCCCTGGGCTGCTACTTCGCGGAGCTGACAGAGACCGTCACGGCGCCGGAGGTCCCTGCCGGGGCACTGCTGCCCCATCTGCTGAACGGGCTGTACGCCCTCTCCGCTTTACAGAAGCCGCCGGCGCTGGTGAAGCCCGCCTTTGAGATCAAACTGCTGTGCTTGGCGGGATATGAACCTTTGGCGGACAGCTGCGCCTACTGCGGCCGGCCGGACCCGGAGCAGCCCCTGCTGGACGTGGTACAGGGCATCCTGCGGTGCCGGAGCTGCGGCGCGAAGGAGAGCGCCCTCTCCATGCCCCTGTGCCCGGATTCCCTGGCGGCCCTGCGGCATATCGTGTACGGGGACCCCAAGCGGCTCTACTCGTTCCGGCTGACAGGCCCGGCGCTGGAGCGACTCTCCGCGGCGGCAGAGGCTTTCGTGGCCGCCCAGCTGGAGCGGGGATTCCGGACGCTGGAATTTTACAAGAGCCTCCAGCCGCCGGAAGAGTTGTCGAAATAAGATACATTTTGTATTTCTTTTGCCGATTTATACGAAACGGAGCGGAATATGACAGAATTTGTCCTCGGCTCCTACCGGCTGGAGGTGGACGTGGAGGCCACCCGGGCCTGGTATGGCCGTTACGGTAACGCTACCGGGGGCTGCGGCTGCGCCTACTGCCGAAACTATGCTGCCGCAGTTGGGGTCCTGCCGCCAGAAGCAGCAGCGTTTCTGGAACCCCTGGGGCTTAACCTCCGCAGGCCCGGAGATATTGGCGAGTATGGTCCCCGCCAGGGCGGGCGGTGGTATATGCCCATGTGGCACATTGCAGGCCGCCTGCTGGAAGCGGGGGAGGGAGAGCTGCCCGTTGCCCCCGGCGTCACCGCCGGGTTCGCCACAGATATGGGACCGTTCCTCCGGGACTTCCCGGAGCCCTGCTTCCAGTGCTGGCTTTCCGTGACCCTGCCCTGGGTGCTGGAGGAACCGGCAGATGAAGCAGCTGACGACAGGGACGATGAAGTGAAAACCCTTGACAGGAGAACCGAATCATGAGTGACCTATTTGACAAATCCATCCGCACCCTGGAGCTGCCCCGGGTGCTGGAGCTGCTGAGCGAGCAGGCTGTCAGCGCCGAGGCCAGGCAGCGGGCCCTGCGCCTCCGGCCGGAGACGGAGCCGGAGGAGGTGCTGCGCCTGCTGGACCAGACGGACGCGGCCCGAAATCTCATCGGCCTGCGGGGCAGTCCGTCGTTTTCCGGCGTGAAGCCGGTGGCGGAGGCCCTGGACCGGGCGGACCGGGGCGGCGCCCTGAACACTCGGGAGCTGCTGACCATCGCGGATCTGCTGACCGCCGCCCGCCGGGCGAAGGAGTACTTCAACGACGAGGCGGCGGAGAAAACCGCCATCGACCACCTGTTCCTCTCCCTCCACGGCAACCGCTTTCTGGAGGAGAAGATCAAGCGGGCCATCCCGGACGAGGACACCATCGCCGATGCCGCCAGCACGGAGCTGGCGGACATCCGCCGCCACATGCGGGCGGCCCAGGCCAAGAGCCGCCAGATCCTTCAAAGGATCATCTCCTCCCCCAGCTATGGGAAAATTTTGCAGGAGACCATCATCACCCAGCGGGACGGCCGCTTCGTGGTGCCGGTGAAGGCGGAGCACAAGGGCGACCTGCCGGGACTGGTCCACGACATCTCCTCCACCGGAGCCACGCTGTTCGTGGAGCCTATGGGGGTGGTCCAGGCCAACAACGAGTATATTGAGCTGCAGGCCAAGGAGCAGAAGGAGATCGACCGCATCCTGGCGGAGTTCTCCGCCGAGGCTGCCGCCCACCGGGAGGACATCCAGTGGGACTACGACACCTTGGTCTACCTGGACCTGATCTTCGCCCGGGGCCAGCTGAGCTACAAGATGAACGCCGTGCGGCCGGAGGTCCGCCGGGACGGGGCCATCCATCTGCGCAAGGCCCGCCACCCCCTGCTGGACCCCAAGACGGCGGTGCCCATCGACATCGAGCTGGGGGACACCTTTGACACCTTGGTCATCACCGGTCCCAACACCGGCGGCAAGACCGTGACCCTCAAGACCCTGGGCCTGCTGACGCTGATGACCCAGTGCGGCCTCCACATCCCGGCGGCGGACCGGAGCGCCGTGTCCGTTTATGAGCGGGTGCTGGCGGACATCGGCGACGAGCAGAGCATCGAGCAGAGCCTGTCTACCTTCTCCGCCCACATGGTGAACATCGTGGAGATTTTAAAAGAGGCGGATCGGCACAGCCTGGTGCTGTTTGACGAGCTGGGGGCCGGCACGGACCCGGTGGAGGGCGCGGCCCTGGCCATCGCCGTCATCCAGCACGTGCGGCGGCTGGGGGCCAAGGTGGCCGCCACCACCCACTATGCAGAGCTGAAGACCTTCGCCATGACTACGGCAGGGGTGGAGAACGCCTCCTGCGAGTTCGACGTGGAGACGCTGGCGCCCACCTACCGGCTGCTGATCGGCATTCCCGGCAAATCCAACGCCTTTGCCATCTCCCGGCGGCTGGGGCTGCCGGAAGACGTCATTGCCGCCGCCCAGGGGCAGATGAGCGGCGAGAGCGTCCGGTTCGAGGACATCCTGACCCAGCTGGAGGAGAAGCGCCAGGCCCTGGAGAAGCGGGAGCAGGAGGCGGACCGCCTGCTGCGCCAGCGGGAAGAGGACGCCAGGCGCGCCCGGGAGTTCCGGGAGCAGATGGAGCGGGCCAAGGACAACGCCCGGAGCCGGGGCGAGGCGGAGGCCAAGCGCATCCTCCGGGACGCCCGGACGGCGGCGGACCAGGTGTTCCAGGAGCTCAGCGAGATGCGGAAGGCCCAGGCCAAGGCCGAACGGATGCTGAACGAAAATGAGGCCCGTGCGGCCCTCCGCCGCACGCTGAACGAGGCGGAGGAGGCCGTGTCCCGCCGCGACGCCCGGCAGGAGCCCATCCCCAAGCCCAGCCGCCCCATCCGGGCGGGGGATCTGGTGGAGATCCCCGGTGTCAAAACGCCGGCGGAGGTAGTGTCCGTGGGCAAGGACGGCACCTTGCAGCTGAAAGCCGGTATTTTGAAGATGAAAGCCAAAGTAGACGAAGTGCGCCTCATCGAGGACGACGAGCGGGCCGCCCGGAAAAAGGCGCCCGCCGTCACTATCCGCCAGAACGCGGACCGGGCCCTGCGGGCCTCTGCCGCCCGGGAACTGGACATCCGAGGGATGGAGACACTGGAGGCGGAGAGCGTGGTGGAAAACTTCATTTCCGCCGCCGTCATGGGCAAACTGGAGACCGTAACCATCATCCACGGCAAGGGCACCGGGGCCTTGCGGAAGGCCGTCCACGACATCCTCCGCCGGAATAAGGCTGTGAAGAGCTTCCGCCTGGGCGTCTACGGCGAGGGCGAGAGCGGCGTCACCGTGGTGACGCTGAAGTGAGCCGGGGCCTGTTGCCGCGGTGCGGCATCAGGCGTCCTGCGCGGCGGGACCTTGGAGTGTGAGGGCTCTGCCTGACCGCCCCAATTAAATGCGGGATTCCTGTGGGGTGCTCCCCATGGGGGCGGCGAGCCCGGCAACACTGAAATGAGGGGGTTGACATGGCACTGACCTTTCGATTTGCACAGGAGACCGACACGCTCCTGATCCTGCAATTCATCCGGGAGCTGGCCGACTACGAGCACCTGCTGGACCAGGTGGTGGCCGATGAGGCCACCCTCCGGGACCAGCTGTTTGAAAAGCGCCGAGCCGAGGTCCTCTTTGCCCTGGAGGACGGGGCAGAGGTGGGCTTCGCCCTGTTTTTTCAAAACTTCTCCACCTTCCTGGGCCGGGCGGGCCTGTATCTGGAGGACCTGTATGTCCGGCCGGAGCACCGGGGAAAGGGATATGGCAAGGCTTTCTTCCGGCGGCTGGCGGCCATCGCCGCGGAGCGGGACTGCGGCCGCCTGGAGTGGTGGTGCCTGGATTGGAACACCCCCAGCATCGGCTTCTACAAGTCCCTGGGGGCGGAGACCATGGAGGACTGGACCGTTTACCGCCTTACCGAACCGGCATTGCAGAGGCTGGCAGAACCGGAATCTCCGGTTGCGGAAACCGATGAGATTTGATATACTGGAGTCACACTAAAACACACATTCTGGAAATTGCACAATGAGGTGATTTTATGCAAGAGCTTGCAAAGCAGTTCCACATTGCCTGTGCTCAGGGGGATATCGGCCGCTACTGCATCCTGCCCGGTGACCCGGGCCGGGTCCCGGCCATCGCCGCCCTGTTTGACGACGCCAAGCAGATCGCGTATAACCGGGAGTTCAACGTCTGGACCGGCACCCTGCTGGGGGAGAAGGTCACCGCCTGCTCCACCGGCATCGGCGGTCCCTCCGCTTCCATCGCTATGGAGGAGCTCCACAAATGCGGTGCCGACACGTTCATCCGCACCGGCACCTGCGGCGGTATCGATCTGAACGTCCAGTCCGGCGACGTGGTGGTGGCCACCGGCGCCATCCGGTATGAGCACACCAGCCGGGAGTACGCCCCCATTGAGTTCCCGGCGGTGGCGGACTTCCAGGTGACAAACGCCCTGGTGGAGGCCACCAAGAAGCTGGGCTTCCCCCTGCACACCGGCATCGTCCAGTGCAAGGACAGCTTTTACGGCCAGCACGACCCCGCTGCCTCGCCCGTGTACTACGAGCTGCAGCAGAAGTGGGAATCCTGGAAGCGGCTGGGCGTCAAGGCCAGTGAGATGGAGTCCGCCGCCCTGTTCGTGGTGGCGGCGGCTCTGGGCTGCCGGTGCGGCTCCTGCTTCCATGTGGTGTGGAACCAGGAACGGGAGGCCGCCGGCCTGGACCAGAAGATGAGTGAGGACACATCCTCCTCCGTGAAGGTGTCTGTGGAGGCCCTGAAGCTGCTGATTGAGGCGGACCGCAAGGCGGGCCGGTAATTGGCTGCGTTTTTCAAAAAAGATGCCCGGAAATTTCCGGGCATCTTTTTTGATTCCCCATTGACAAGTTTACTTGGTATATGGTATGCTCTGCTTGTAAAGAAAACTTGGTAAAATAAAAAGCAAACTATGCAAAATGGCTTCGGCATGGATCGGGAGGAGATCCTGCGGCACAGCCGGGCGGCTGGCGACTGGTTCTGATCCTGAGTCTGCTGCTGGCGGGAGCCGCGTTGTTGAATCTGGCCGTTTATGTACGGGGCGTACTGGGATGAGAGGCAGGCCCTATGGCTTGGCAAAGAAAGAAAAGGGAGAACGCTATGGAAAAACAGGAAATTCTGGAGAAGAGCCGGCGGGAGAACCAGAAGGGTGACGAACGGGAGCGGACCATCCGCATGGAGGGGGAGTCCTTCAGCCTGCTCTTCGTGTTTTTGATGGGCCTGATTCTGCTGACCTGGAAGCGGGTCCATGGGCTGCCGCATGAGGATGTGCTGACCATGTTCTGGACGGCCTGCGTGGCCAACCGGGTCTACCGGCTGGCCCGGCGGCGGAATACCTCCGACATCGTGACGCTGCTGATCTCTCTTGCGTTTTTGATCTGGAATCTGGTAAAATTCTTTCAAATGGCCTGAGAGGAGGTAGCGCATGGACCGGGATGAGATTTTGAAAAAGGCTCAGGCGGGGGCGATTGGAATGGACGAGCGGGAGCAGCAGGTACTGGGGCTGTCCTTCGGTATCGGCGGGATCCTGATGGTACTGCTGTGTGTCATTCTCGCCATTATACGGCTGGTGAACGGGCAGGATGCCTATGACTACACGGCCATCGTGTTTCTGTATCTGGCGGGCGCAGAGCTGCATTTGTATTGGAGGACCCGGCGGCGGGGCTTGGCGTTGCTGGCGGCGGCCTGCGGCCTGGTGTTCGCGGGCAACCTGGCCGTGTTCCTGCTGGGGTGAGCGCCATGGACGATCAGCTGATCCTGAAAAACCGGCTGAAGGTGGCCCGGGCGGAGAAGGGGCTGTCCCAGACCCAGCTGGCGGAGCTGGTGGGCGTGTCCCGCAACACCATCAGCTCCATTGAGACGGGGCAGTTCAATCCCACCGCCAAGCTGGCGCTGATTCTCTGCATCGCCTTGGACAAGAAGTTCGAGGAACTGTTCTATTTTGAGTGAGAAATTAGGAGTTTGGGTGTCCAGCGGCGCTGACCGGGGCAATTCATCCTGCCTGCGGCGGAGCACAATCCTTCCGCATCCCTAACTGACGGCCGGTCGTTCCGGAGAGAGGAGAGATCTCTGTGGAGAAGGAGAAAATTCTGCAAAGATACCGCCAAGAGGGCGTGGACGAGGGCCGGGAGGAGGTCAACCGCCGGGGAGACGACGCGGGCTTTTACGCCATGTGTGTCCTGGCGCTGCTGTTGATGATCTACCAGGCGTTTACCGGGCAGGTATTTGGAGACGTGGCGGCGATGCTGTTCGTGTTTTGCTCCGTGGGGGCCTTTGCCCGGTACCGGACTGACCGGGACCGGTCCGCTCTGGGCATGGGCATTTTTACCGGCGCTCTGTGCCTGGGATGCCTGGGATGGTATCTGTGGCACACGCTGTAAAAAAGACAGGCGGCGCTGGAAAGCGCCGCCTGCTTGCTTACCGCTTCCGCACCGGGTAGCAGACCTCGGTGACAAATTCTTCTGGGTTCCGGGTCTCGTGGGGACTGACGTGGTAGATGTTGAAGAACAGTCCGTCAAAGGCATAGCCGTTGTCCTCTACCCAGGATGCCACCGCCTGATTCACCTCGCCGATCTGGCGGTAGGGGCCCTGGAAGGTGGCGGAGGCCACTGTCACCGGCGGGATGGTTTTGAATTTGACGTGCTCGGTGTCAGGGTATGTGCCCTTCACCGTCTTTTGGATCTCCACATCCACATCTGCCTCTTTGTACTCCCCGTCGTGGTAGACGCTGATGCACAGGGCCGGGTCGCCGTCCTGGATGTGGAGAAGGGCGGTCTCCCTCACAAAGATGTGCCACAGGTCTCCCTCACGGTCGTAGCAGGGAAGGATCTGGCGGACGCTGGCTACCTGCCGCTCCGGCAGGGTCTTGATGGTGACATCGTAGTTCATCTGTTTTTCATCCTTTCTCAGCCGTTCGATGGTTGTGTCCAGAAGCCGCAGCCGGTCCAATGCCTCCTGAATGGAGGCCTCCACCGCTGCCCGCTGGGCCAGCAGGCGCGTCTCCATGGCGGTCCGGTCCTCCCAGCAGGCCAGCAGCGCGGCCGTCTCTGCCAGGGAGAACCCCAGGCCCCGCAGGGCGGTGATCCGGTTGGCGGTCATCAGCTGGGCCGCCGCGTACCGGCGGTAGCCGGTCCAGGGATCGGTCTCCTCCGGCACCAGCAGGCCGATCTCATCGTAGTGGCGCAGCATCCGGATGCTGATTCTGGACAGCTTTGAAAATTCTCCGATTTTGAACATAGGATCCCTCCGCATATATGCGTTTTCTTGAGCTCACTGCTATGGTATGCCCTGCCACTGTGTGAGAGTCAAGAGAATTTTTTCAAAGTTGCGATGAGAGAAAAAACGTTCCGGCCGCAGAAGCGGCCGGAACGGCGGTGGGCTCAGTCGTCGGTGCGGATGCCCCGTTCAATATCCCGGATATTGTAGGGGGAGGTTTGGTAGACGAAGTAATTCAGCCAGTTGGAGTACAGCAGGTGGGCGCAGGAGCGCCAGGTCACCGCAGGCTTGCGGCTGGGGTCATCGCCGGGGAAGTAGTTCTTGGGGACCCGGATGTCCGCTCCGGCGGTCAGGTCCCGTATGTACTCATTCCGCAGGGTGTCCCGGTCATACTCCGCGTGGCCCATGAGGAAGATCTGCCGGCCCTGGTCGGTCTTGACGGCGTAGACCCCGGCCTCCGGGGAGGAGGCAAGTATCTTCAGCTCCGGGATTGCCTCGATGTCCTCCCGCAGCACTGTGGTGTGCCGGGAGTGGGGCACCCAGAACTCGTCGTCAAAGCCCCGGAAGAGGATGAAGTTGGGATCCTCCACCGTGTGGCGGAACACGCCGAAGAGTTTCTCCGGCAGCTGCCGCTTGGGGATGCCGTAGTGGTAGTACAGCCCCGCCTGAGCGCCCCAGCAGATGTGAAGGGTGGAGTGGACGTGCGTCTTGGACCACTCCATGATCTCGCACAGCTCCGGCCAGTAGTCCACCTCCTCAAAGGGAAGGTTCTCCACCGGCGCGCCGGTGATGACCAGGCCGTCAAAGGTCCGGTCCCGCACCTCGTCAAAGGATTTGTAGAAGGCCAGCATGTGGGCCTGGGAGGTGTTCTTGGACACGTGGCCGCTGGGGGCGATCAACTCCAGCTCGATCTGGATGGGGGTGTTGCCCAACACCCGGGCCAGCTGGGTCTCGGTCTCGATCTTGGTGGGCATCAGGTTCAGCAGCAGGATCTGCAGGGGGCGGATATCCTGGGTGATGGCCCGGGTCTCCGTCATGACAAAGATGTTCTCCGACGTCAGGACGGAGGTGGCGGGCAGCTGGTTGGGGATTTTGATGGGCATCTCACTTCACCTGGTCCAGCGCCTGGGCAATGTCGCCGATCAGATCCTGCTTGCTCTCCAGGCCGCAGCTCATCCGCACCAGGCCCGCGGGAATGCCGGCGGCGGCAAGCTGCTTGTCGGTCATCTGCCGGTGGGTGGAGCTGGCGGGGTTCAGACAGCAGGTCCGGGCGTCCGCCACATGGGTCTCGATGGCGGCCAGCTTCAGATGTTTCATGAAGGTGCCCGCTGCCTCCCGGCCGCCCTTCAGCTCAAAGGACACCACGCCGCAGGAGCCGTGGGGCAGGTACTTCTCTGCCAAGGCATGGTACTTGTCCCCTGGCAGGCCGCAGTAGCTGACGGAGGCCACCTTGGGATGTGCCGCCAGGAACTCCGCCACCGCCTGGCCGTTCTCACAGTGGCGGGCCATGCGCACATGGAGGCTCTCCAGCCCCAGGTTCAGATAAAAGGCGTTCTGGGGGGACTGGATGGCGCCGAAGTCCCGCATCAGCTGGGCGGTGCACTTGGTGATGAAGGCGCCCTCCCTGCCGAACTTCTCCGCGTAGGTGATGCCGTGGTAGCTGTCGTCCGGGGTGCAGAGGCCGGGGAACTTGTCCGCGTGGGCCATCCAGTCGAACTTGCCGGAGTCCACGATGGCGCCGCCTACCGCCGCGCCGTGGCCGTCCATGTACTTGGTGGTGGAGTGGGTGACGATGTCGGCGCCCCATTCAAAGGGCCGGCAGTTCACCGGAGTGGCGAAGGTGTTGTCCACGATCAGCGGCACGCCATGGGTGTGGGCGGCCTTGGCGAACTTCTCGATGTCCAGCACCGTCAGGGCCGGGTTGGCGATGGTCTCGCCGAACACCGCCTTGGTGTTGGGCCGGAAGGCGGCTTCCAGCTCCTCGTCGGTGCAGTCCGGGGAGACGAAGGTGACCTCGATACCCATTTTCGCCATGGTGACGGAGATCAGATTGAAGGTACCGCCGTAGATGGAGGACGAGGAGACGATGTGGTCCCCGCAGGAGCAGATGTTGAACAACGCGAAGAAGTTGGCCGCTTGGCCGGAAGAGGTGAGCATAGCGGCGGTGCCGCCCTCCAGCTCGCAGATCTTGGCGGCCACATAGTCGTTGGTGGGGTTCTGGAGGCGGGTGTAGAAGTAGCCGTTGGCCTCCAGGTCAAAGAGCTTACCCATGTCCTCGCTGGTGGCGTATTTGAACGTGGTGGACTGGACGATGGGGATCTGCCGGGGCTCTCCGTTGCCGGGGGTGTAGCCCCCCTGGACACATTTCGTTTCGATGCGGTAATCGCTCATGGTGTGTGCTCCTTTCGACTGGATGAAGATGACTTTGGAGACGAAAAAACGGCTTTCGTCCCAAAGAAAAACTTTGAGACGAAAGCCGTCAGGCTTCCGCGGTACCACTCAAATTGCGCCGTCCTCACGGCCCGACGCCCCTTTTGGGGTCCAGCAACCCCTCTGCCCTGACGCGGCAGTCCTCGGAGAGGCCCTACCGGCGGCGCGCCGCCCTCGAACCCTCGGCTCAGGAGCCATAGGACCTGGAGACCCTTGCCGCCGGCTTCCACCGCCCGCCGGCTCTCTGAGGGCGCCGGTCTCCGTCCCTCTCCATCATTGCTTTGGAACATATTATAGCCACGCCGCGGCAAGTTTGTCAACTGCGGATTTTCGCCTCGCATGGACCGCGGCGGCAGTGGACTTTTGGCCCGGCCTGTGGTACGATGGCCCAAACGGCCGGCGGAGGACGCCGGAGAGGGAGGAGCGCCATGGCCTTTACGCCCATCGACGAGCAGACCTGGGAGCGCCGGGAGTATCTGGAGGTTTTCCGCCAGACCGCCATCTATCTGACGGCGGAGGTGGATATCACACCGCTGTATCGGCACACGAAGGCCCGGGGCGAAAAGCTGTATCCGGCCCTGATCTGGTGCGCGGCCGCCGTGCTGAACCGGCATGTGCATTTCCGCTACGGCCGGGACGAGGCAGGGCGGATCGGGATCTGGGATGTGCTGCACCCCTATTACACCGTGCCCCGGCGGGACGCCCCGGACCTGTTCGCCATGAAGGTCACCCGCTTTATGCCGGACTATGATGTGTTCCGCCAGGACTTTCAGGCGGACTATGCCCGGGCGGAGACCTGCGGCCGCCTGCTCTGCGACGAGACCCTGCCCCCAAATGTCTGCGGTATCTCCGCCATGCCGGGGCTGGCCTTCTCCGCCTTCAGCTTCGGCGGGGACCCCAAGCCGGACTTCACGCCATTCGTCCTGCTGAGGAAGGTCCACCCGGCAGGAGACCGGACGGTGCTGCCGGTAGGCGGAGAGTTTGCCCACGCCGTCAACGACGGCGGCCACATCAGCGGTTTTTTCAAAGAGCTGGAGGAAACCGCCGCCAAACTGTTTCCGGATTGAAGGAGAAAGAGACCGCCCGTGGGGATGCCTGTCCCCGCGGGCGTTTTTATCGGAAAGCAGGGCGGGGCAAAAAATTCCGCGCTCCCCCCTTGACAAGAGATGTGGCTCATGCTATATTAGCCACACGGTTAGTTACTAGACTAATTAACCAGATAACAAACCGGCAGGAAAGGGGGAACCGCCTTGACGTTGACGGAAGACCGGCCCATCTTCCAGCAGATCGCGGAGCAGCTGGAGGAGGCGATCCTCTCCGGGGCCTACCCAGAGGAGAGCCAGGTGCCGTCCATCACGGAGTATTCGGTGCAGTACCGGATCAATCCCGCCACCGCCCTGAAGGGGATCAACCTGCTGGTGGACGCGGGGCTGCTGTACAAGAAACGGGGCGTGGGGATGTTTGTGGCCTCCGGCGCCCGGGAGAAGCTCCGCCAGAGCCGGCGGGAGCGGTTTTATCAGGACTACGTCCAGCGGATGGTGCGGGAGGCCCGGAATCTGGGGCTGACGGATCAGGAGTTGCTGGAACTTCTGGAAAGGGGAATGAAAGAAGATGGCCATTGAGTTTCAGCACATCTCCAAGCGGTTTGCGGACACCCGCGCCCTGGAGGATGTGTCTTTGACCTTTGAGGAGGGGAAGATCTACGGGCTGCTGGGCAACAACGGCGCCGGCAAGTCCACGCTGCTGAACATCCTCACCGGGCGGCTGTGCCCAGATAGCGGCACCGTCGCCGTGGACGGCGCTCCCGCCGACAGCGACGCGGCGCTGGGCAAGCTGTTCCTGGTGGGGGAGAAGAACCTATATCCCGACGACATGAAGGTGAAGCGGGCCCTGGACACGGCGGCCGTGTTTTACCCGGACTTCGACCGGAGCTATGCGGAGAGCCTGGCAAAGCAGTTCGAACTGCCGTTGAACAAGAAGATCAACGGCCTCTCCACCGGCTACGGGTCCATCTTCCGTCTGATTTTGGGTCTCAGCGTCAACACCCCCTATGTGCTGTTTGACGAGCCTGTTCTGGGTCTGGACGCCCAGCACCGGGACCTGTTCTACAAGCTGCTGGTGCAGAAATACGCGGAGCACCCCTGCACCATGGTGGTCTCCACCCACCTGATCGCGGAGGTGGCGGACCTCATCGAGCACACGGTCATCATCCGGAAGGGACGCATCCTGCAGGACGCGCCCACGGAAGAGCTGACCGCCGCCTGCTGGGCGGTGTCCGGCCCTGCCGGGGTGGTGGACAGCTGGGCCACCGGGCGGGACGTGTTTACATCCTCTGTGCTGGGCGGACTCAAGACCGTCTGCATCCGGGGCGGGGGGACAGAGGACCTGCCCGCCGGGCTGGAGCGGCGGCGCGTGGGGCTCCAGGAGTATTTTATCAGCCTGATGGAAGAGGAGGATCAGAGATGAACACGCGATTCGGTCGGGCCTTCCGGTATGAGGTCCGGAATTATTTCCGGGCAGTGGCGATCCTGTGGCTGGTCATGGCGCTGATCCCGGCGGCGATGCTGGCAATCACCTATTTCCTGGCCGGAGAGACGGCCATGGAGGGCAGCTTCAACGGCTATTCCATTGCCGTGGGGATGTTCGGCCTTGTGTTGGGCATGGTGGGCCTGCGGGAGAATCAGCGGGTGCTGAACCAGAACGGCGTGTCCCGTCGGTCCGCCTTCCTGGCGGACGTGGCCGCCCTGGCGGTGGCGGCGGTGCTGGTGGCAGCGGGTGTCACGGTGATTATGGGCGCCTATCAAACAGTCTTGGGCGGCCAGGGCCGGCTGCTGATTACAGATCTGTACCAGGTGATCTATGAGGGACCCTCCGCCGGTGCCGGGATCGGTGGCCTGGTGCGGGGCGCGATCTTCTCCGCCGCGGTGGGCTGGATGCTGGCGGCCCTGGGGCAGTTCTGCTCCGCCCTGTACTGGCGGCTGAACAAGTTCTGGACCATCCTGATTTCCGTGACCGTGCCGCTGGTGCTGATCTTCGGCAGTGTGCCGCTGATTAGCTGGCTGGGCACCACCTCCGCCGGGCGGGCGGCGGTGGAGGCCCTGGCGGCTTTCGGACAGTTCCTGGCCGCATCCCCCTGGAACGCGGCGGCGGTGCTGCTGGCCATGGGGGCGGCGTTCTTCGCCCTCAGCTGGCTGCTGCTGCGCCGGGCCATGATCCGGCCTGCAAAGTAACAGATAAAAGTGAAAAGATAAAGGATAAGAGATCTTCCCAAACAAGGGCATCTCTTATCCTTTATCTTATATCCGATATCTCCGGGGGCGCTCCATGTGTCCTATTGTCCGCCCACGATGCGGCTGTACGTGCGGGTGGTAAGGCCGTAGACCAGGGCGTAGATGGCGCAGAACACCAGCAGCGTCCCGGCGGCGCAGAGGGCGAACAGACGGACGTCAAAGAGATTGAACAGCTCCAGCAGTTTGCACAGCATGGGGAAGGCTGCCGCCACATGGATGCCCGCCGTCACCAGGGGTAGGAAGAACACCAGCAGCACCTGACTGCGGATGGAGGAGCGGACCTCCCGGGGACTCATGCCCACCTGCTGCATGATCTGATAGCGGCGCTGGTCCTCATATCCCTCGGAAATCTGCTTGTAGTAGATGATGAGCACCGTGGACAGCAGGAACAGCAGCCCCAGAAACACGCCCAGGAACAGGAAGCCGCCGTACATGGTGTACAGGTCCACAGCGTTGTCCTGATGGCTGATGACGGAGTACACGTCATTGGCGTCCGCCGCCAGCAGGGGGTCCACAAAGGCCAGCTTTTCCTCTTCCGTGCCGTCCAGGTCCACCTGGACACGAAATTCCCGGTGGACTCTGCTGGCATCCCGGTCGCTGATGGCGGAGACTACGGTCTCATCCGCCACCACCAGGAAAAGCTGCGCCGTCTGGCCGGAGATCAGGATGGAGCTGTTGTATCGGGGAAAGTCCATGATGGTCCCAGCGATGTGAAAAGGGAGGTCTTCGATATAGAAGGTATCCGGCAGGTCCAGATTCTCTGCCTGGACCAGCACCTCTTCCGGCTCCAGGTCCACGGTATGGCCGGTGAGGCGGCCGTAGTCATCGGCGGTGAGCAACCGGATCTCGGTGCTGACGCCCTCCTGCGCCACAAGGGTGAAGGTGTTTCCTGTGTAATAGCCGACGGTGTCCCCCGGAGTGGACCACCGGAGCAGCTCCACCTTCCGGCCTGCGTCCGCGGCGGCGGTCTGGACCCGCTCCAGAGTGTCCTCGTTCAGGGCCGTCTCCTGTTCCGGCGGCACTTCGTCCAGGGACTGGACCACGTCCACATCATAGGGATACATCCGCTCCAAAGCTCCCTCCAGCCCGGCGTACAGGCTGACGGTGGTGGATACCGTCACCAGCACCATGGTGGAGAGGATGCAGATGTTGGCCAGGCCCACGGCGTTCTGCTTCATCCGGTACAGCAGCCCCGCCACGGCGGTGAAGTGCTTGGGCTGGTAGTAGTACCGGGGGCTGTTCCGCAGGTGCTTCAGCAGGGCGATGGACCCGGCGGTGAACAGGCAGTAGGTGCCGACCATCACCAGCGCCACCGCCAGGAAGAAATAGGCCAGGGCGGTAAAGGGGTCCTCTACCGTCAGAGCGGTGGCATAGCCAGCCCCCAGAGTGACGGCCCCCAGCACCACCAGCAGGCGGCGGGTCCGGGGCTCCCGCTCCCCGGCACTGGCGCTGTGGAGCAGTTCCACAGGACGGGACCGGAGCAGCCCGAACAGGTTCCACACCAGCGTCAGCAGGAAGAGGAAGCCGAAGAGAGCGGCGGTATCGGCCATGCCGGAGAGGCTGATCTCAAAGCCATACTCCACCGGCAGGTGGGACAGCTGCAATAGGAGCAGCAGCACCAGCTTGCTCAACAGCACCCCTGCCGCGAGCCCGCCCACAATGGCCGCGGCGGCGCAGTAGAGCGTCTCCCACACCATCAGGCGGGCGGTGTGGCGCTTCTCCAGACCCAGGATGTTGTACAGCCCCAGCTCCCGCCGGCGGCGCTTCATCACAAAGCTGTTGGCGTACAGCAGTAGAACCGCGGAGAACAGCGTCACCACCAGCCGGCCCAGGTACATCAGGCTTTGGAGATATCCGGCCCCCCGGACGGAGGCCACAATGTCGCTGAAGGTCAGGTAGGAGAGAATGTAGTACATGGCGGCCGTCATGCCGCAGGAGAGCAGATACGGCCCATAGAACCGGCCGTTGCGCATCAGATTCACTAGGGCCAGGCGGGGAAAGAAGCCGGACTTACGCATGGGGCTCACCGCCTCCCGCCAGGACTGTCAGGGTGTCGGAGATCCGGCGGAACTGGGCCTCCTGGCTCTCGCCGCCCCGGTAGAGCTGGTGGTACACCTGTCCGTCCCGGAGGAACAACACCCGTCCAGCGTGGCTGGCCGCCTTTACCGAGTGGGTGACCATCAAAATGGTCTGCCCGGTGCCGTTCAGTTCTCCAAACAGCTCCAGCAGGGCGTCGGAGGACCGGGAGTCCAGAGCGCCGGTGGGTTCGTCTGCCAGAATCAACTGGGGGTCCGTGATGAGGGCCCGGGCCACAGCAGCCCGCTGCTTCTGGCCGCCGGAGACCTCATAGGGGTATTTCGCCAGAATGTCCGAGATGCCCAGCTGATCTGCGATGGGGCGGAGCTTTTGCTGCATCTCCCGGTAGTCTGTGCCCGCCAGCACCAGGGGCAGATAGATGTTGTCCTGAAGGGAGAAGGTGTCCAACAGGTTGAAGTCCTGGAACACGAACCCCAGGTGGGACCGGCGGAAGGCCGCCAGATCCCGCTCCCGGATGGCAGAGAGGGGCCTGCCCTCCAGTAAAACCTCCCCGGCGGTGGGGCGGTCCAGGGCCGCCAGGATGTTCAGCAGGGTGGTCTTGCCGGAGCCGGACTCACCCATGATGGCCACGTACTCCCCCTCCTCCACGGAGAAGCTGACGTTGGACAGGGCCTGGACCTGCGTGCCGCCGAAGCGGGTGGTGTAGATTTTCTGTACATGCTGTACTTCCAACAATGGCATCAAGATTCCTCCTCGTATCGGATCATGCCTCTATTGTAGCCAAAGGGCCGGACTGTCTGCCATGGATTTGGCTTACAGTCCGGCCCGATTCCTTACAGTTTCGTCACATTGGGTCACTCCACCACCCGTCGGCCCCGGGAGAGGTCCAGCCGCACCAGCGTCCCCTGCCCGGGGCGGGAGACGATGGAGATCCCGTGGTTCAGCCGGTCCATCACCCGGCGGCACAGGTACAGCCCGATGCCGGTGGACTTCTTGTCCTCCCGGCCGTTGTAGCCGGTGAAGCCCTTCTCGAACACCCGGGGCAGGTCCTCCGGCCGGATACCGATGCCGCTGTCGGCGATCACCAGCGTCTCTCCGTCCCCGTAGATCCGGATGCGGCCCCCGGCGGGGGTGTATTTCAGGGCGTTGGACAGTACCTGCTCCACCACGAAGGAGAGCCACTTCCCGTCCGTCAGCACCGTCCGCCCGGTCTCCCGAAAGTCCAGGGTGATCTTTTTCAGAATGAACATCCGGGCGAACTTCCGCACCGCCTGCCGCAGCAGGCCGTCCAGGTCCGTGTCCCGGAGGACATAGTCCGTGCTCTCGCTGTCCAGCCGCAGGTAGCCCAGCACCATGTCCACATACTGCTCGATCTTCAGGAGCTCCACTTCCACCTCCGTGCCCACAGCGCCGGGATCCTCCTGCAAGAGCAGCCGGGCCGCGGCGATGGGGGTTTTAATCTGGTGGGCCCAGAGGGTGTAGTAATCCGTCATGTCCTCCAGCCGGTCCCGGTTCTCCGCCGCCAGACGCACCCGGTCGGCGCAGACCGCCCTCAGCAGGGCCTGGTAGTCCGCCTCCAGTACGCCCCGGGGCGGCGGCAGGGGCAGCACCGACTCATGGACCTTTCGTAAAAGCCCTTCCAGCTCCCGGTGCCGCCGGAGAAAGGCGGAGTACCCCAGGGCAAACAGGACCAGCCCCAGCATTAGGCAGAGAAGGCCTGCATAGGCAACCGCCTCCACCGGCAGGCTGTACAGGGCGAACACGGCGGCGAACACCGCCACCGCCCCGGCCAGCAGCAACAGCAGCTTCCACTGGCGCTTGAGATAGGCTGTCAGCATTCCGTCACCCCTCCACCAGATATCCGGCGCCCTTCCGGGTACGGATGAAATCCGGGAGGCCCGCCGCCTCCAGCTTCCGCCGCAGCCGGGCGATGTTCACCGTCAGGGTGTTCTCATCCACAAAGCTGTCGGACTCCCACAGCCGGGTCATCAATGCGTCCCGGCTGACGATCTCCCCCTTGTGCTCCAGCAGGAGCTGCAGAATCCGGCACTCGTTCCTCGTCAGCTCCACCCGCTGCCCGTGGGCATCCAGCGTCCCATCAGACACGTTCAGCACCGCGGCGCCGCAGGAGAGCAGGTGGGAAGACGGGCCGAAGTCATAGGCCCGCCGCAGCAGGGCCTGGACCTTGGCGGAGAGCACCTGTAAATCAAAGGGCTTTGCCAGCAGGTCATCCCCGCCCAGCTGCATGGCCATCACCACGTTCACATTGTCCGAGGCGGAGGTGAGAAATAAGATGGGCCTTGGAGACCCGGCGGATCTCCTGGCACCAGTGGTAGCCGTTGAAGAAGGGGAGGGAGATGTCCAGCAGCACCAGATGGGGGTCGAAGGCGGCGAACTCCGACAAGACGTCGTCGAACCGCTCCGCGCAGCGGACGGTGTAGCCCCAGCCCTCCAGATGGCGGCGGATGACCCCGGCGATGGCCGCGTCGTCCTCCACGATGAAAATGCGGTACATGAGCCCCTCCTCTCCCCCCGCGGTCAGTTCAGCTCCAGGGACTCCAGCTGGGAGATGATCTCCTGCTGGCGCTCGTAGAACAGCAGCTCCTGGTTGTGGGCGAAATACGCGTCGCAGCCGTAGCGGCTGATGAAGGTGGCGGCGTAGTAGTTGATGGTCAGCTCCGTCACCAGGATCAGCAGCTCCTGCCCCTCCGGGAACACCTCCTCGCAGAAGGCGAAGAGGTTGTTCAGCATCTCCCCGGCGGTCTTGGCCTGGGCCTTCAGGTCCTGGACCATCTGATCGAAGTCCGCCTTCACTGCAGCAAAGCCCGTCTGACTGTCCACGGTCTGTCCAGCCAGGACTTTCTGCCGCTCCAGAGCGGCGATGATCCGGCGGTGGGAGCGCTCCGCCTCCTGGGAGAGACTGCCAGACCGCCTGCCGGTGTCGATGCGGGTCTTCTGACGGCACAGCTGTTCCTCCAGCAGAGCGGCGAGATCCGCCTCCGGCGCGGTCAGGGCGGCTTTCACGTCCTTCAGGATGCCAAGCAGCTCCCGCAGCATCTCCTCCCGCTCCACCACGGAGCGCAGCTCGCCGGTGGCGGCGTCCAGCAGCAGACCCAGCAGGGACAGCCGCTCGTCGAACTTGGCGGCAGAGGCACGCTGGCGGATGGCCTTGGTGGCCTTGCCGGCGAGAATCTTGTCCACCTGGTAGTCGCTGCGGTACTTGTTGAACAGGTCGTAGTAAACCGCGAACTCCTTGGCGATCTTGGGATTCTGGAGATATTGGATGATGAGCTTCTCATCCACCGGCAGGTGGTTCTGCTCGTACAGGTGAATCATCTGGCTCAGGTCGTCCCAGCCCCGGGCGGTGACGAACCGCTTGCCGTTCACCGTGGACTCCACCTTGTAGAAGTCACCCTTCCGGATCTCCAGGTACGTCATCACCGCCGGATGGACGTGCTTCTGGTAGGCAAACTCCTTCCAGGCATCGAAGTCCGGCTCCACGTCGATGCGCTTGAGCCGGTCCCAGGTAACGATGTCGAACTCCCGGACGGAGCGGTTGTACTCCGGCGGGTTGCCGGCAGTGACCACGATCCAGCCCTCCGGCACCCGATGGCGGCCGAAGATTTTATATTGCAGAAATTGCAGCATGGAAGGGGCCAGCGTCTCGCTGACGCAGTTGATCTCGTCCAGGAAGAGGATGCCCTCCTTTTTGCCGGTGGCCTCCATAGTCTCGTACACGGAGGCGATGATCTCGCTCATGGTGTACTCGGAGACCTGGTACTCCTTGCCGTTAAAGACCTTCTTCTCAATGAAGGGCAGACCCAGGGCGCTCTGCCGGGTGTGGTGGGTCATGGAGTAGGACACCAGGCACACGTCCAACTCCTGGGCGATCTGCTCCATGATGGCGGTCTTGCCGATGCCCGGAGGGCCCATGAGGAACACAGGCCGCTGCTTTTCCACCGGCACTGCGTAGCTGCCGAACTCATCCTTGGTGAAGTATGCCGTCATGGCGTTTTTGATCTGTTCCTTGGCCTCTTTGATATTCATGGTCATTCAACCTGACTTTCCTCAGTATCGGTATGATTCAAAGCGCAAATTCCGCGTCCAGAAAATCTGTGTCCGCCCCAGCCGTCTCCCGGGGCCAGCGGCGGTTGCAGTAGTCCAGAAGAAAGGCAGTGGCCTCTGTCAGACGGCTGCGCAGCAGCAGGTCCACCGCGGCCCGGCAGTTGTCCTGGTCCAGAAAGCCCAGGTCTGCCAGCTGCAGCAGCTGGCGGCGCAGGGCGTCGTTGTCCGTCAGGGCCAGGTTCCGGCGCAGATGCTCCAGATAATGTTCCTTGGGCCGCATGTGCCGGAAGTCGTTGGTGCCGCCGTTGGTGTAGAACTCCTGATAGGAGTGGCCTCGCAGCAGGGCCAGCGCGTAGATCAGCCGCTCCTCTCCGGTGAAGCGGTCCTCCTGCCGGTAGCAGGCGCCGATCTCCGGGGCGTACCCTTCCTCTTCCAAAGAGAAACCCAGATAGAAGGCGTATTCCAGCCGCTTCAACTGGGCGTAGCCCTGGCACAGGAAGATATTCTCCCGGGAGGTGTCCTGCCGGACGGTGCCGTTGGCGGCCCGCTCGTCCAAGGCGGCCATCAGGCAGTCCCAGTGGACCATGGCGTGAATGGGGCGCATGCGGGGGGCCGCAATGGCGGTCAGCGCCGGGGAGATGGGGCGGGCGCCGATGGCGTTGGTGGCCAGCCGGAAGAGAAAGGCCTCCTCGTCGGCCAGCTTCTCCGACAGCCAGTCCAGGCTGTCCTGAAAGGCGAACACATCCGCCGTGCCGCCGTATTCCACGATCCGCAGGTTTTCAAAGCGATTCAGGCCGTAAAAGGCATCCACATCCGGGGGGATCACCAGAATCTCCACGCCCCGCAGGGCGGGCACGGCCTTGGCACTGACCCGGGCCACCGGCCCCTCCGGCTGCACCACGGCCCGGCGGCCCTCCAGCCGCAGGCATTCCACTTGTATTTCCATGCTTCAGATCTCCTCGCTCTGTAATACCAGCTTGATGGCCCACACCGGCACGTCCGGCGGGTCGTACCCGTCGTCCAGAAAAACGAAGGCCGCGTCGTAGTCCGGCTTTTTCTCCGGAAAGATGCCGCGGCCGTCGGTGAAGTAGATCATGCCCTTGAGGTTGGTGAACTCTCCGGCCCGGACCAGCTCGTCCACGTACTGAAACACCGGGCGGAAGTCCGTGCCGCCGAAGCCGTGGAGCTGCATGGTGTCCAGATAGTTGTCGAAGTCCTTCTGGCTGGTGATCTTCCGGTCCTCCTGCACCTCCGCGTCGCACTGGATGATGTGGAGATTGATCTTGGTAAAGAAGTTTTCCTGCTGGCGCAGGATGTTGTAGGTCTTGGTGACGAACCGCTGCACCAGGTCGCCGCTGACGGAGCCGGAGGTGTCGATGGCGATGACGAATTCCTTGATCCGCCGGACCTCCTTGTACTCCAGCGGCTCCACCAGGGGCATATTGCCGTACAGGGACAGACCGTAGGTGTAGTAGATATAGTCGAACTCGTCCTGATTCACCTGGGTGACCTCGCCCAGGCTCATATAGCGGCGGAGGAAGTCCGCATAGTCATACGTCTCCCGGTTCACCGCCTTCAGCTCCTGGACCAGATTGCCGGCATCGGTGCCGTGGCGGCGGGATATGGTCTCCAGGTCCACCTGGAGTCGCTCGCTGATCTCCCGCCAGGTCTGCTCCAGGTCCTTGTCCCGCCGTTCTGTGCCGGACTTGGGCGTCTGGGCCCGGCTGCCCTGGCCGCCCCGGCCGGACTTCTGCTTGCCGGGGGTGCCGGTCTCCGGCGTCCGGCCGTTGGACTGGCTGCCTCCTCCGGCGCCCTGGCTGCTCTTCACCGGCAGATACCAGGCCCGGTGGTCGTCCGCCAGGAAGGGGTCCCGCAGCCGGGCCATCTGATCGTCGGAGAGCTGCCGGTCCAGAAAGTACCGGTAGAGCTTCTCCGCCGTCAGGAGCCGCACCTGGGAGCGGAGCTCCTTCAGCGTCTCCTCCTGGGCATAGGCCCGGTTGCAGGCGGCGCTCTCCAGGTGGAGGTCCTCAATGGCGCTTTCCACCGCGATGTCGCAAGCCAGGTCCCAGCACCGCCGGTCGATGTTGGCGCTGGTGAACAGGTGCCGGAACACACAGTGGAGCACGATGTGCAGGTAGTCCCGCACATTCCGGCCCCGCTCCCGCTTGTACATGGACAGGACGTAGTACGTGTCGTAAAACAGGTGCTGGCCGTCCGTGGCCAAGGTACCTGGATAGGAGGTCAGCTGGAACTGGCTGAGGGCCAGATCCAGAAACCGAAGGTTCACCAGCAGGGTGTTCCGGGTCAGGCGCAGGATATTCTGAGCCAGGGCGTCCACCTGGCGGAATTTTTCCACATGATCTTCCATAAGCACAACTCTTCCCGAAAGGGCGCCGTGCGCCCGATGTTCTGACCCTTTATTTTAGCATGGGGATATCGGCAATGCAAGAAAAACGCCCCGGACGGCGTCTTGCGCCCGCCGCCGGGAGATGATATGATAAACCTGCATGAACACGAAAGATGGAGTGGAGACATGAGAAAGCTGGTCGTTGGAATATTGGCCCACGTGGACGCGGGGAAGACCACCCTGTCGGAGGCGCTGCTGTACCAGAGCGGCGCCCTGCGGCGTCTGGGCCGGGTGGACCACCAGGACGCCTTTCTGGACACGGACGCCATGGAGCGGGAGCGGGGCATCACCATCTTCTCCAAGCAGGCGGTGTTTTCCCTGGCGGACACGGAGGTCACCCTGCTGGACACGCCGGGCCATGTGGACTTCTCCGCCGAGGCGGAGCGGACGCTTCAGGTGCTGGACTGTGCCATTCTGGTCATCAGCGGCACCGACGGGGTCCAGGCCCACACCCGCACCCTCTGGCGGCTGCTGGAGCGGTATCACGTCCCCACCTTCCTCTTTATCAATAAAATGGACCTGGCGGGGGCAGACCGCTCCGCAGTTCTGGCAGGCTTAAAGCAGCGTCTGGGCAGCGGCTGTGTGGATTTCAGCGGCGAACGGGACGAATCGTTCCGGGAGGAGGCGGCCGTCTGCGATGAATCAGTGCTGGAGCGGTATCTGGAGACCGGAGTTCTGACAGACGGCGACCTGCGGCGGATGGTCGGGAAGCGGAAGCTGTTCCCCTGCTGGTTCGGCTCTGCGCTGAAGCTGGAGGGGGTCTCGGAATTCCTGGAGGGGGTGGAACAGTATGCCCCGGTTCCCGCCTATCCGGAGACCTTCGGCGCCCGGATCTACAAGATCGCCCGGGACGGCCAGGGCACCCGCCTCACCTATTTAAAAGTGACAGGCGGCACCCTGCGGGTGAAGAGCCTTTTGACCAACCGCCGCCCCGGTCTGGGAGAGGACCAGGTGTGGGAGGAGAAGGCGGATCAAATCCGCATCTACTCCGGCGCCAAGTTCCGCACGGTGGAGGAGGCCCCGGCGGGGACGGTGTGCGCCGTGACAGGTCTCTCCCGCAGCCGGGCGGGAGAGGGCTTGGGGCTTGAGGCCGGCTGGACTGCCCCGGCGCTGGAGCCGGTGCTGACCTATCAGGTGCTGCTGCCGGAGGGGACGGATCCCCACACTGCCCTGGGCAATCTGCGCCAGCTGGAGGAGGAGGATCCCCAGCTCCACATTGCCTGGAATGAGCAGACCCGCCAGATCCACGTGCAGCTGATGGGGGAGATCCAGCTGGAGATCTTACAACGCATGATCCGGGAGCGGTTCGGCCTGGAGGTGGCCTTCGGCCCCGGCACCATCTGTTATCGGGAGACCATCGCCGCCCCAGTAGAGGGCATCGGCCACTTTGAGCCCCTGCGCCACTATGCAGAGGTCCATCTGCTGCTGGAGCCCGGGGAGCGGGGCAGCGGCCTGGAGTTCGGGACGGCCTGCCCGGAGGACCAGCTGGAGGGCCGTTGGCAGAGGCTGGTCCTGACCCATCTGGCGGAGAAGGAGCACCTGGGGGTGCTGACCGGCTCCCCCATTACGGATATGAAGATCACCCTGGCGGCGGGCCGGGCCCACGTGAAGCACACGGAGGGCGGCGACTTCCGCCAGGCCACCTATCGGGCGGTGCGCCAGGGGCTGATGGAGGCGGAGAGCATCCTGCTGGAGCCCTGGTACGACTTCCGCCTGGAGCTGCCCGCACCTCAGGTAGGCCGGGCCATGACGGACCTCCAGCAGATGGGGGCGCAGCTGTCTCCGCCGGAGACAGCGGGGGAGGAGGCTGTGCTCACTGGTGCCGTGGCGGTGTCCGCTCTGGGGGACTACGCCCGGGAGGTGGCCGCCTACACCCAGGGCCGGGGGCGGCTGCTCTGTTCCCTCCGGGGTTATGCGCCCTGCGCGGACCAGGACGCTGTGCTGGCGTCCGTCGATTACGACCCGACGGCGGATTTGGACAACTCCCCGGACTCCGTGTTCTGCAGCCACGGTGCCGGCGTCATCGTCCCCTGGGATGAAGTGCCCGCCCGGGCGCACGTGTCCAGCGGCCTGGACCTGGGACCGGAGAAAGAGGAGCCGGCGGGGAGGTCTGATACCCGGCGCGCCTCTGTCTACGCTGGGACCATCGAGCAGGATAAGGAGCTCCAGGCCATCTTCGAGCGGACCTACGGCCCCATGAAGCGGCGGGCCTTTATTCCCCCGAAAGACCCCCGGCGCCCTGTTCCGACAGCGGAGGCAGAGCAGGAAAAGCGGACCATCCGGGAGCAGTTCTCCGGACCGGAGTACCTGCTGGTGGACGGCTACAACATCATTTTTGCCTGGGATGAGCTGAAGGCCATCGCCCGGGACAATCTGGACGCCGCCCGCAAGCAGCTGTGCGATCTCCTCAGCAACTACCGGGGCTTCCGGAAGTGCGAGGTCATCGCCGTGTTTGACGCCTATAAGGTCAAGGGCGGCCAGGGCAGCGTGGAGAAGTACCACGACATCCACGTGGTCTACACCAAGGAGGCGGAGACGGCGGACGCCTATATCGAGCGGGCCACTTACGAGATTGGCCGCCGCCATCGGGTGCGGGTGGCTACCTCCGACGGCCCGGAGCAGCTGATCATTCTGGGCCACGGGGCCCTGCGGCTTTCCGCCAGCGCCTTCCGGCAGGAGGTGGAGCAGGTGGAAGGCCAGATCGCGGACATCCTGGCCGCCAACAACCGCAGGCAGAAGACCGGAAACGTCCGCTCCGCCCTGGAGCGGGCCCAGAGACAGACAGAGGAGGAGAAGCCATGATCGGATTGAGCTGTACCGCAGGCGCGGTGCTGGCCCTCTGCGGCCAGGTCCGCGGAACCCTGGAGCGCAAGGGGCTGCCCCAAAAGGAGCTGGACGGCGGCCGGGTGCGGATCGAACCCCGGTACAACCAGGGCTCCGGCTTCGGCCTTGTCCCGCTGAACGGCCGGCAGATGGCCCCCCTGTCCCTGGCGGCGCTGTGGGCGCTGCTGGGGGTGTGCGGCGGCCGGGGCCTGGGGGCCGGACTGCTGCTAGGCGGCGGACTCAGCAACCTGTGGGAACGGATCCGCCATGGACGGGTCCTGGACTATCTGCGCTTTCCAAAGGCACCGGGGCCGCTGAAGAAATACACCTACAATCTGGCGGACCTGGCCATCTTCCTGGGCGCTGTGCTGATGGTGCTGCGCCGCAGAAGGCAGTAATATGAGCCGCCCTGCGTGATTCCACGCAGGGCGGCTCTCTTCATAAAAATTTAAGAAATTTCACAGTTTTTTCGTAAACCAAGGGAATCTATACTGAATTTACGAAAAAAACACGGAACTGTAACTGATTTGTAAATTGACAATTAGTTGTGTTTGTGTATATACTAACTGTACTAGTACGGGCAGTACAGTTTTTTTGAATGGCTTAAAAATTTGTCATTGACAAATTTCAAAATTGTGTTACTGTATTATTAGAATAATACAAAAAGAGACACCGTAACGGACCGCACTCTGCCGCGTCTTATGTGAGACATTTTACAGACATTTGACGCAAACGCCGTGGGATGTTGATCTGGTGGCGTTATACTGGAACTGAAAAAATGTTCCGGAAGTTGAAGCGTTCGGCGGGGCTGCGTCGTATAGGAGAACAAGACGAAAGAAGGGAACCTGTTATGAAGATCCTGATTACCACAGATTGGTATACGCCTGCGGTAAACGGTGTGGTCACCTCTGTGAAAAACCTGCAGCGGGAGTTGGAGCGCCGGGGCCATGAGGTCCGGATCCTGACGCTGTCCCAGTCGCTCCACTCCTGGTCCCGGGACGGCGTCACCGCCATCGGCTCCGTAAACGCCGGACGGATCTATCCCGGCGCCCGCCTCCGCACCGCCATGGCGGGCCGCTGGGTACGGGAGCTGATGGACTGGCGGCCGGATGTGATCCACTCCCAATGTGAGTTCAGCACCTTTTTCCTGGCCCGCCGCATCGCGGAGGAGCTGGATATCCCCCTGGTCCACACCTACCACACGGTGTATGAGGACTACACCCACTACTTCTCCCCCAGCGTCCGGTGGGGCCGATGTGCGGTGGCGGCTTTCTCCCGCTGGGTAGCTGCCCAGGTGGACGGCATGATCGCCCCCACCGGCAAGGTGCGGGGACTGTTGCAGGGCTATGGCGTTCGCTGCCCGGTCTTCGTGGTGCCTACGGGCATCGACCTGCGGCGCTTCCAGCAGGAGGGCGATCCCATGCGCCGGGCGGTTCTGCGGGCCAGCCTGGGCATCCCTGCGGAAAACACTGTGCTGGTGTGCGTGGGGCGCCTTGCGGAGGAGAAGAACATCCAGGAGCTGCTGAAGCTCCGGGCCTCCCTGGGCAGCCGCCCTGTGACGCTGTTGCTGGTGGGGGATGGTCCTGACCGGCCCCGGCTGGAGCAGGTGGCCCACGATCTGCGGCTGGAGGCCCCGGCAGTGATCTTTGCCGGCATGGTGCCCCCGGAGGAGGTGCCGGAGTGGTACCGGCTGGGGGACCTGTTCGTCAGCGCCTCCTCCAGCGAGACCCAGGGCCTGACCTACATCGAGGCACTGGCCGCCGGCGTGCCCGCCCTGTGCCGGGCGGATCTCTGCCTGGAGGGCGTCATCCTGGAGGGAGAGAACGGCTGGCAGTACCACAGCACTGCGGAGTTCCGGCAGCGGCTGGAGGAGTTCCTGGCCAGCCCGGAGACCCACGAAGCGCTGAAGCGGCGGGCCGCAGAGAGTGCGGAGCAGTTCTCCGCCCAGCGGTTTGCCCAGCGGGTGGAGCGCATCTATCAGATGCAGCTGGCCCGGCGGGCGGCCAGCTGTGTCCAGGGGGTGACCGCATGAGCCGGGGCGTGGAAAAGACCGCTCTGCAGGCGGCGTCCCTCTTCGGACTGATTTTGTGCGTGCTGACCGGAATCTGGGCCTGGCAGGCAGGACTGCTAACATCCCAGGAGCGGCTGCAGGCCTTTGTGGCCAGCTGCGGCGCCGCCGGCGGGCTGCTGTTCGTGGCGTTCCAGATGGTGCAGGTAGTGGTGCCGGTGCTGCCCGGCGGCCTGGGCTGCCTGGTGGGCGTGGTGCTGTTCGGCCCGGTGATGGGGTTTGTCTACAATTATGTGGGCATCTGCATCGGTTCGCTGTTGGCCTTTGCCGTGGCGCGCAACTGCGGGCGGCCGCTGTTGAGCCTGCTGTTTTCGGAAAAGCTCATCGCCAAGTACAGCGATTGGACAGAGCGGAATGACCGGTTTGCACGGCTGTTCGCCCTGGCGATCTTTTTCCCGGTGGCGCCGGACGACTTCCTGTGCTATCTGGCGGGCACCACCTCCATGACCTGGCGGCGGTTCACCACCATCATCCTGCTGGGCAAGCCCCTTTCCATCGCCCTGTACAGTCTGGGGCTGACGGTGCTGTTCCAGCAGATCACAGGCTGGCTGGGGTAAAGACATCCGCGGACGGGCGGATCGGTAAAGGAGACACACATGCGCGTTTTTATCTACAATGGCGGCCTGCGCCTGGTCGGCAAAAGCGGTGTGGGACAGGCCATCCTCCACCAGCGGGAGATGCTGCGCCGGGCCCGGATCGACACTGCCGACCATTGGTGCCAGCGGGCCGGGGCCGTCCATATCAACACGGTGCTGCCGGATTCGGTGCTGGCGGCTCTGGCGGCCAAGTTGATGGGGCGGAAGGTCATTTACTACGGCCACTCCACTATGGAGGATTTCCGCAGATCCTTTCGAGGCTCGGACCGGCTGGCACCCCTCTTCCGCAAGTGGATCACCTTCTGCTACAGCCTGGGCGACGTGGTGCTGACCCCCACGGAATACTCCCGCCGTTTGCTGGAGAGCTACGGCCTCAAGCCGCCGGTGTACAGCATTTCCAACGGCGTGGATACAGAGTTCTTCGCGCCGGATCCCACCCGGCGGGCGTCCTTCCGCCGCCGCTGGGGCCTCCGGGAAGGGGAGCGGGCGGTGATTTCCGTGGGTCACACCATTGCCCGGAAGGGGCTGCCGGAATTTCTGGAGCTGGCCCGGCGGATGCCGGAGGCCCGTTTCCTCTGGTTCGGCTGGACGGATCCCCATCTGATCCCCCAGGAGATCCGGCAGGCCATGGAACAGGCGCCGGAGAATGTGACCTTCGCCGGCTTTGTAGACCGGGAGACGCTGCGGGAGGCATATTGCGGCGCGGATGTATTCGCCTTCATGAGTCATGAGGAGACCGAGGGCATCGTGGTGCTGGAAGCCCTGGCCTGCGGCATTCCCACAGTGGTGCGGGACATCCCTGTTTACAACGGCTGGCTGCGGGAGGGACAGAATGTCTACAAGGCCTCCGGCACAGACGAGTTCCAGCAGAAGGCGGAAGGACTTCTGACAGGGACATTGCCGGATCTGACAGCCGCCGGCCGCCGGGTGGCGGAGGAGCGGAGCCTGTCGGTGATGGGGGAGCGCCTGCGGGAGGTCTACCGGCGGATGGACATTCTGCCGGCAGCGCAGCCGGCGGCAAAAACGAACCTCCCTCAGGCGGAGAGACCCGTACAGCACAGCTTCACACCTTAATTCCCGGTATTCCTACGGGATAAGGATACCCTGGCGAGGGATGGTTCCCCATAGCGCCCGCTTCCATTCCGGTTCTGCGGGCCGCCGATGAAGAGAAAAAGCGCCTCCGGCAAAAGCCGGAGGCGCTTTTGGCGCGTTTACTGGGGCAGCGTCTGGACCACGCCGCGGGCACAGTCCACAGAGACCATGGCACCGTCCTTCAGGCGCTGGACGGCGCCGGCGGCGCCCACGATCACCGCCTTGCCCAACGTCAGGCCCACAGTGGCCGCATGGCCGTTGGTGCCGCTCTCCTCGCTGATGACAGCGGCCGCCTGCCGGATATAGGGCAGGAGGTCGTTGGTGGTGTAGGGCACCACCAGCACATCCCCGGGGCGGAACTTGGCGGCCACATCCTCCAGTGAGCGGCAGACGCACAGGGGGCCGGAGGCGTTGCTGGCCCCCACGCCGACGGCGTTGAGCAGGGCCCCGCCCACCAGATGGACCTTGATCATATTGGTGGTGCCGGAGACACCCACGGGCACACCGGCAGTAATGACCACCAGATCGCCCTGCTTCACGAGTTCTGCCTTCTCTGCCGCCTGGATGGCGAACTCGATCAGCTGGTCGGTGTTCTGGGCATAGGGCATCAGCAGGGGCACCACGCCCCAGTACAGGGCCATCTGCCGCTGGACCCGCTCACTGAGCAGGCAGGCCACCACCGTGGTTCCGGGGCGGAAACGGCTCACCAGCCGGGCGGTGGCACCGCTCTGGCTGACGGTGAGGATGGCATCGGCACCGATGTCCATGGCAGTGGTGCAGGCGGCATGGGCCGTGGCGGCGGCGATGGACAGGCGGCTGGAACCTGGCAGGTTGCGCATCCGCTTGGCGTAGTTGATGTCCGCCTCGGTCCGCAGGGCAATGGCATCCATGGTCTGCACCGCCTCCACGGGGTATTTGCCCGCCGCTGTCTCGCCGGAGAGCATGATGGCGGAGGTGCCGTCGTAGATGGCGTTGGCCACGTCGGTGATCTCCGCCCGGGTGGGGCGGGGATTCTCCATCATAGAGTCCAGCATCTGTGTGGCTGTGATGACAGGCTTGCCGGCGGCCACACACTGGGCGATCATGTCCTTCTGGATGATGGGAATCTCTGTGAAGTCGATCTCCACGCCCATATCCCCCCGGGCCACCATGATGCCGTCCGCCACGGACAGGATCTCCGCCAGGTTGCTGACCCCCTCCTGGTTTTCAATCTTGGCGATGATCTGGATGGAGGAATCTGCCTCATCCAGCAGGCGGCGGATCTCCCGCACGTCGTCCGCCGTGCGGACGAAGCTGGCGGCGATGAAGTCAAAGCCCTGTTCCACGCCGAAGAGGATGTCCTCCCGGTCCCGCTGGCTCATGTAGGGCATGGACAGGCGGATGCCCGGCACATTGACGCCCTTGTTGTTTTTCATGGCCCCGTCGTTTTCCACCCGGCAGCGGACGTCCGCCGCTGTGGTCTCCAGCACCGTCAGGCGCACCAGGCCGTCGTCCAGCAGGATGGTGTCGCCGGCCTTCACGTCCCCGGGCAGGTCGGCGTAGGTGATGGAGCAGCCTTGCTCATCCCCCACGATGTCCCGGGTGGTCAGGGTGAACTCCTGGCCGGTCCGCAGCATGACGGAACCTGCGGCGAAGGACTTCAGCCGGACCTCCGGCCCCTTGGTGTCCAGCATGGCGGCCACCGGCAGGCCCAGCTCCGCCCGCAGGGCCTTCAGGGCGTCCAGACGACCCTTGTGCTCCGCGTGGCTGCCGTGGGAGAAATTGAACCGGGCCACGTTCATGCCGGCCTCCAGCATCTGCCGCAGGACGCCCTCCCTGTCCGTGGCCGGACCGAGGGTGCACACGATCTTTGTCTTTCTCATAAATAAAAATCCACCTTTCGGTCAAAAGGGATACACACTGTAAGACAGTTTATCACAAAGCCGCAGCGCAAAAAAGTGGAAAAGTGTTCAATAAACAAGAGGGATCCGCCAAAAGGCCCGCCAGCGCGGGAAGGCTCACATCCCCAGCTTTTCCCGCAGGGCGGCGATCATCTCTTGATATTCGCCCTCGGAGAGCAGCACCGGCTCCGGATTCGTGATGGCAAAGGAACCGCCGAACTCGAATCCGCCCTCGTATTTGGGTACGATATGGAAGTGCAGGTGGGGATTCGTATCGCCGAAGGAGCCCAGGTTGATCTTGTCGCAGCCCCACAGTTCCTTCACTGCACCGGAGGCCCGGGCCAGATCCCGGGCGAAGGCGGCCAGCTCCTCCGGCCCGCACTCGCACAGCTCCTTCCGGTGATTCTTCAGCGCCAGGGCGCAGCGGCCCTTGTGGGCCTGATCCTTGAAGAGATAGAGCACACCGGCCTCCATCTCGCCGACCTTGTACATGATGGCCTCCCGGCCCTCGTGATGTTCATCGCAGTAAAAGCATCCCATAGCTAGATCTCCTTTTGTCAGAATACGGAGGAAATTTTCCCCTTATTACCATACAACCCAAAACCGCCGCCGTCAAGCATCAGTTCAGGATTGCGCCGGGGCAGAGGTTCTGGTATCATCAGGGTATCAAGAACGAAGACGGAGGAGGAATCGACATGAAACTCGGCTTGGTGACGGACAGCCTGGTAGACCGCTCCCTGGCAGAGGCAGCGGCCGTCTGCCGGGGACTGGGGCTGGAGCAGGTGGAGTTGGGCTGCGGCAACTGGTCCCCGGCGCCCCATGTGGACCTGAAAGGGCTGACGGCGGACGCCGGTGCCCGGCACCGGCTGCTGGATACTCTGGGGGAAAACGGCCTCACGATCTCCGCCCTGAACTGCTCCGGCAACCCCCTGTTCCCCGGGGAGAAGGGAGCCGGAGACAGGGCGGTGGCGGAGGGCACGTTCCTCCTGGCGGAGCAGCTAGGGGTGGAGACCGTGGTGATGATGAGCGGCCTGCCCGGCGGCTGCCCGGAGGACCGCACTCCCACCTGGATCGTCACGTCCTGGCCGCCGGAGACGGAGGAAATCCTCCGCTACCAGTGGAAGGCGGCCGTCCCGGTGTGGAAGGCGCTGGCCGCCCGGGCCCGGGACCACGGGGTGAAGCGCATCGCCCTGGAGTTCCATGGCTGGCAGCTGGTGTACAATGTGGAGACGCTCCGCCGCCTGCGGAGTGAGGTGGGAGACGACATTCTGGGGGTGAATCTGGACCCCAGCCATCTCTTCTGGATGGGGGCGGACCCCGTGGAGGTGGCCCGCGCCCTGGCGGACTGCATCTACCATGTCCACATCAAGGACGTGCGCCTGGAGCCGGCTGCCGGGCAGAACACCCTGCTGGACACCAAGGGCGTGCTGGAGTTCGCCAGCCGCTCCTGGAACTTCGTCACCCCCGGCACAGGCCACGACGCCGCCTGGTGGCGCCGCTTTCTGGAGACGCTGCAGGACTGCGGCTACGACGGCGCCCTCAGCATCGAACAGGAGGATTACACCATCCCGCTGGAGGAGGCCCTGCAGAAGGCCGTGTCCCTGCTGCGGCAGGCGCTGCCCGCCTGAAATACGCAAAGCCCCGCCTCACGAACGAGGCGGGGCTTTTTTCAGAACAGGATCACCGCAGGAAATTCCAGTACAGGGTAATGGCCGCCGCCAGCAGGAGCTGCACGGCCAGGATCACCGGCACGCCCACCCGAAAGACCCGGTGGAGCGTCTTGTGGCGGAAGAGGTACATCCCCAGCAGGGCACCCACGCTGCCGCCCACCACGGCCAGAAGCAACAGATTTTTCTCCGGCACCCGCTGGCGGAACCGGGGGTGTTTGGCCAGGAGCTTGTCTACGCCGAAGATCAAAAAGGTCACAGTGTTGATGAGCACCAGCCAGGCGGCCAGCAGCCCCAGGGGAGAGCCGATGAAGGCAACGATACGGTCATTGTGCTCTGTGGGCAGATAGAGTGTCTTTTCTTCCATAACGGCCGCCTCCTGAAACAGCACTGGACTGGCCGGGAGTTCCCAGCCAGTCCAGTGTAGCAGAAGTTTCAGTTTTTGGCAAGCTTGCTGAGTTCCACAGCAGTGGCTGCCGCCAGCTTGGCGTTGTTGTACACCAGCTGGATATTGGAGGCCAGGGAGTCGCCGCCGGTCAGATCCTTGATCTTGGCCAGCAGGAAAGGCGTGGTCTCCTTGCCGTGGATGCCCTGAGCCTTGGCCTCCTCCACGGCCTCGTCGATGGCCTTGTTGATGACGTCCGCGTCCATGGAGTACTCCTCCGGGATGGGGTTGGTCACCAGCATGCCGCCGCCCAGGCCCATATCCTGCTTGACATAAAAGGCTTTGGCCAGCTCCGCCGGGGTGTCGATCTCATAGTCCACGGCAAAGCCGCTCTTCCGGGTGTAGAAGGCGGGCAGCTCGCGGGTGCCGTAGCCGATGACGGGCACGCCGTGGGTCTCCAGGTACTCCAGGGTCAGCCCCAGGTCCAGAATGGACTTGGCGCCGGCACAGACCACCATCACGGGGGTGTGGGCCAGCTCCTCCAGATCGGCGGAGATGTCCATGGTGGTCTCAGCCCCCCGGTGCACGCCGCCGATGCCGCCGGTGGCGAACACGGAGATCCCGGCCATGTGGGCGATAATCATGGTAGTGGTGACAGTGGTGGCGCCGTCCCTGCCCTCCGCCACCAGCACGGGCAGATCCCGACGGCTGGCCTTGGCCACGGCAGGGCCGGTCTTGCCCAGGTAGTCGATCTCCTCGGGAGAGAGGCCGGCCTTCAGCCGCCCGCCGATGACGGCGATGGTGGCAGGGGTGGCGCCGTGTTCCCGGATGATCTTCTCCACGTTCAGGGCCGTCTCCACATTCTGGGGATAGGGCATGCCGTGGGAGATGATGGTGGATTCCAGTGCCACCACGGGACGACCCTCGTCCAGGGCCTTCTGCACTTCAGGGGCGATGTCGAGATACTTGTTCAGAGCCATGATAAAAACCTCCAGATTTGAATTTTGGTTATTCGATGGGGAATGGGGTGTCAGGAATTGGAAATGGGGGGACCGGGAACTTTAAAGCCCAGCCCGCAGCTTCAGCGCTTCCGCGCTCATGGCGGGGTTGATGGTCTCCGCCCCCTCCATGGCGATGGCAGAAGCTGCCAGACCCGCCTTGGCGGTGCCCGTCAGATCCGTGCCCGCAAGATAGGCCCAGGTGATGGCTGCCATGAAGGCATCCCCGCAGCCGGTGGTGTTCACCATCTCCGCCGGCAGGACGGGCAGGTGCACCCGCTCCCCGGAACGGTCGGCGGCGAACACGCCGTCTCCGCCTAGAGAGATGAATACCCGGTGAAGACCGGTGGCCAGCAGGGCGTCCGCGGCGGCGCGCAGGCTGGCCTCATCGGTGATGGCCACGCCGGAGAGCAGCTCCGCCTCGATGCGGTTGGGCTTGAGGGTGTGGAGCCTGCCCAGCACCGGCTGCAACTTCACCGCCTTGGCGGTGGAGACCGGGTCGGCAAAGATAGGCACCGGGCAGTTCTCTGCCAGATAGGCGATGCTCTCCGCGGGAATATTGGTGTCGATCACCAGCACCTGGCTGCCGGACAGCAGCTTCTGCCGCTGAGAGAGCAGCTGGGGTGTCAGATGGCGGTAGATGTCCATGTCACTGACCGCCAGCAGCATGTCGCCCTTCTCGTCATTGATGAAGAGATAAGTGGAGGTGTGCCCCTCCGGGATCACCGGGGATTGGGAGATGTCGATGCCCAGTTCCCCGCAGCTGGCGGCGATCTTCTGGGCGTACAGGTCGTCGCCGAAGGCGGTGACCATCCGCACGTCCAGGCCCAGAAGGCTCATGTTGTGGGCGATGTTCCGGCCCACGCCGCCCAGACTCATCCGCACCGCGCCGGGGTTGGAGTCCCGGTCCACCGGCACCTCCGACGGCCAGCCGCCGATGTCCATGTTGACGCCGCCCACCACCGTGACATAGGGCGCTGTATGGACGATGTAGCCTTTGCCGGTGATGTAGCCCTTCTTCATCAGGTTGGAGATGTGCACCGCCACGGAGGACCGGGTGATGCCGGCCTTCTCCGCCAGTTCCTGCTGGGAGATGAGAGGGTTTTCTTCGATCCAGTTCAGAATCTGCCGTTCCCGCTGGGTCATGGCGCCGCCTCCTTGTAAGCAAAAATTAAGATATATAATCTAATGCTTAGTTTATCTGTTTTTTTGAAAAAGTCAAGACCCAATTTTTAGCCGTCAGCCGTCTGTGGGACGGGGATGCCCGCTTCGCCTGCCGCAGGTACCGGACAGAGAGGTGCTGATGGGGCGGGAGCTTCATGTTCTCCCAGCGGAATAAAAATCGCGCCGGAAGTGGAACCAAACCGCCGCCTTTGCCGACTATACAGGCAGAGGAGGCGATGCTTCATGAAAAAATGGTGCCTGTTTTTGAGCCTGTATTTCTGTATCTGTCTGCTGGCAGCCTGCGCCGGAGGGGACGTCTCCGCCGGTGCGGGGGCCGATTCCGGCGGCACACCCGCGGAGGAGACCCGGACCGGAGGAGAGACGACGGAGCCCGGCCGGGTGACGGAGACCTTCCGGCTGGTGACTGTGGGGGACGGCGATGATCCGGCTTCTGTGCTGGCCGGGACGGACGGCGGGGCCGGAGCTGTGTACACCCTGGACCTCTTCAGTGTGGAAGACCTGACTATCGAGGGATACACCCAGGAGGAGATGGACCTGCTGGACTGGTCTCCCATGCCTGGCGCTCTGGTGGAGGTCACCTGGGACGGCTCCGTCATGGAGTCCTACCCCATGCGGTTCGGCACGGTGGCCTCCGTTCGCATCCTGGAGGACGGCTTTGACGATCTGTGCCGGCTGCACCTGGACGTGCTGAACGATCTCTGGGAGGTGGACCCCAGCCTGAATGATGGCATCACGGAGCTGGGGGTGGACCTGTCCGGGACCTCCCTGCCGGAAAGCGAACAGGCCGCGGTGGCCTATGCCTTCGGCTCCGCCCACGGGCTGATGGCTATGGAGGGCACATATCAGGACTTCGTGGACAGCGGGTATATCGACGGGGAAGCACTGTTCTGGAAGGACGGCTGCCTGTTCTCCGTCAAAGAGACCCAGGATGAAAACCCGGTGACCTTTAATCTGCCCAGTTTCGGTCCTGGGGACGAGATGCCGGACTACAGTGGCGTCCGCTTTGACGCGGAGAAGTGGCGCAGCGGCCTGGGGGCCTATTTCTTCACAGACTGCACCGCTGTCCGAAATGGCGGCGGCCAGTGGGGCGATTACACCGTGGGGGCGGAGGCGATCGCCTGAAAACCGGGAAAACGCCCGTTCCCTCTTGTAAAACTATTTGAAATGGAGTACAATATCCATGATTATGCAGCCATTTCCAGCAAAAACAAGAAAACGGGTGAAGTTTATGAGCTATACGAAAATCGCGGCCATCTACGCCGACAGCGAGGCACTCTCCGGCCAGACGGTCACCGTGGGCGGCTGGGTCCGCACCATCCGGGACATGAAGACCTTCGGCTTCATCGAGCTGAACGACGGGTCCTGCTTCAAGAATCTCCAGGTGGTCATGGAGGCCGGGACGCTGGAGAACTATAAGGATATCGCCGCCCAGAACGTGGGCGCCGCCCTGATCGTCACCGGCACCGTCGTCCTGACGCCGGAGGCCAAGCAGCCCCTGGAGCTGAAGGCCGCCTCCATCGAGGTGGAGGGCACCTCCACCTCCGACTACCCCCTGCAGAAAAAGCGCCACAGCGTGGAGTTTCTGCGTACCATCCAGCACCTGCGGCCCCGGACGAACCTGTTTTCCGCCGTGTTCCGGGTGCGGAGCGTGGCGGCCTACGCCATTCATCAGTTCTTCCAGGAGCGGGGCTTCGTCTACGTCCACACCCCCATCATCACTGCCAGCGACTGTGAGGGCGCCGGCGAGATGTTCCGGGTCACCACGCTGGACCCCAAAAATCCGCCCATGACCGAGGATGGGGAGGTGGACTTCTCCCAGGACTTCTTCGGTAAACCTGCGAACCTCACCGTCTCCGGCCAGTTGAACGCGGAGAACTTCGCCATGGCCTTCGGGGACGTATATACCTTCGGCCCCACCTTCCGGGCGGAGAACTCCAACACCCAGCGCCACGCCGCCGAGTTCTGGATGATCGAGCCGGAAATGGCCTTCACAGACCTGAAGGGCGATATGGATGTGGCGGAGGCCATGATCAAGTTCGTCATCCGTCAGGTGATGGAAAAGTGCCCTCAGGAGCTGGCCTTTTTCAACAGCTTCGTGGACAAGGGCCTGCTGGAGCGGCTGGAGCACGTGGCCTCCTCTGACTTCGGCCGGGTGACCTATACCGAGGCAGTGGCGATTCTGGAGCAGCACAACGACCTGTTTGACTACAAGGTCTCCTGGGGCTGCGACCTGCAGACGGAACACGAGCGGTATCTCACCGAGCAGGTGTACAAGAAGCCGGTGTTCGTCACGGATTATCCCAAGGAGATCAAGGCGTTCTACATGCGCCTCAACGACGATGGGAAAACCGTGGCCGCGGCGGACTGCCTGGTACCCGGCATCGGCGAGATCATCGGCGGCAGCCAGCGCGAGGAGCGGCTGGAAATCCTGGAAAGCCGCATCCGGGAGCTGGGCATGAACCCCAAGGACTACTGGTGGTACTGCGACCTGCGGCGCTACGGCTCCTGCAAGCACGCGGGCTTCGGCCTGGGCTTTGAACGGCTGGTGATGTACCTCACCGGCGTCAGCAACATCCGGGACGTCCTGCCCCACCCGAGAACGGTCGGCAGTGCGGACTTTTAAAAAATAAAATCGACTCCGGCGCCCTGTCCATCTGCTTGGACAGGGCGCCGTTTTTTGCGGTTGTGGGGACGGAGGGCGGTACCCTTCTGCGCATTGCCGGCGGTCCGCTGCAACAGTTTTTCTTGAGGAGAGGCGGGGCCCTAGTGTATAGTTAGGAAAAACTCAAAAGGAGGAAAAAAATGGAAAGCGATACAATGGAACTTCTGCGCCTGATGCTGGCGCATCTGCGGCCCAGGCTTCAGGGACGGGACGAAGAGTGGCAGGCGCTGGAGCGGAAGCAGCAAGAACTGATGGCCAGCTTCCGGGAAACCCACGGCGGGGACGTGCCGCTGCTGGAGGAGGTCCTGGAGATGGAGGACGCCTGGGCTGGCGCGGGAGAACGGGCCTGCGCCGCCCACTTCTTTCTGGGGCTGCAAATGGGCCTGGACCTGGGGAAGTTGAACTATCTGCGGGAGGAATAGGCGCTGCCCCGGAGTGCGCGTGAAAGAGAGCGCCCGGACCACGTGGCCCGGGCGCTCTCTTTCAGTTAGATGAAGAACTGTGCCGGATCAGGCCAGCACCCGCACGCAGCGGTCGATGAGGGTCATGTGGACCGCTTCGCCCTCTGCGAAGCGCTTGGACAGCTGGGGGTTGTAGACCTCCACGATGATGGGCTGGTCGCCCAGCATGACCTCGTACTCCACTTTGGCACCGTAGTAAGTGGCCCGGGAGACACGGCCGGGCAGGGGGCCCTCTTCCTCAGAGAGGAGAATAGACTCCGGACGAACCGCCAGGCAGCAGGGGCCGTCCTTCTGGACGCCCTCCATCTTGCCGGGGGCGGGGATGGGGAAGGTGTGGCCGCCCACTTCCACCAGGGCGTTCTCGCCGTCCATGCCGCGGAAGGTGCCGTCGATGAAGTTGGCCTTGCCGATGAAGTTGGCCACGAACCGGCTGTTGGGCTGCTCATAGATCTCTGTGGGCGTGCCCTGCTGGCAGATGACGCCGTCCTTCATGATGACCACCCGGTCGGAGATGGCCATGGCCTCGGACTGGTCATGGGTGACATAAAGGGAGGTGATGCCCAGCCGTTTCTGAAGGGCCCGGAGCTCGTCCCGCATGCTCTCCCGCAGCTTGGCGTCCAAGTTGGACAGGGGCTCGTCAAACAACAGCACGCTGGGCTCAATGACCACGGCGCGGGCCAGGGCCACCCGCTGCTGCTGTCCGCCGGAGAGCTGGTTGGGGAACCGGCGCTCCATACCGGTCAGCTGCATCAGCTCCATGACGGCGTTGGTGCGGCGGACCACCTCATCCTGGGAGACCTTGGCCACTTTCAGACCGTAGGCCACGTTCTCCCAGATGTTCAGATGGGGGAACAGAGCGTAGCTCTGGAACACCATGGAGATGCCCCGCTTGTTGGGGGGGATCTTGGCAACATCCCGCTCACCGATAAACACGCTGCCGCTGGTGGGGTACTCAAAGCCGGAGATCATCCGCAGCGTGGTGGTTTTGCCGCAGCCGGAAGGGCCCAGCAGCGTCACCATCTCGCCGTCCTGGATGTTCAGGTTGATGTGGTCCACAGCCACGAAATCCTTGCCGGTATCCGGCTGCTGGAAGATCTTGGTGATCTCTTTTAAAACCACGCCGGAGCTCTTTTGGCCCAGCGCCGACTTTTCCATCTGCTTGCTCATTTTGTTTCCTCCGTTTTCTCGTGAATGCCTGCGCCCTTGGGCACCCTGGAGCGGGGGGCCAGCAGCAGGTTGATCAATCCGTTGAAAATGCCGATAAACACCAGCAGGATTACGACCATCATAGTGACGAAGGCCGCGGCCTGGCTGTATTTTGCCTGGTCAAAGAGCGTGTAGATCTTGCTGGTGACCAGATCCCAGCGGGGAGAGACCAGGAAGATGATGGCGCTGACGGCAGTGATGGCCTTCACGAAGGAGTACACCAGGCCGGAGAAGAAGGCGTTGCGCAGCATAGGCAGGGAGATCCGGCGGAAGGAGTAGCCGCTGCCGGCACCCAGAATGGTGGAGGCCTCTTCAATGGAGTTGTCGATCTGCAGCAGCGTGGTGGTGCCGGACTCAATCGCCACCGGCATATTCCGGAACACGAACACGATCACCAGGATGGCAGCGGTGCCGGTGAGCACCAGGAAGCCGGTGTTGAAGGCCAGGATGTAGGCGATGCCCAGCACAGTGCCGGGGACGGCGAACATCAGAACAGAGGACACCTCGATAAACCGTTTGCCGTAGTAGTCCCGCTTGGCGGTGATGTAGGCGATGACCATGCCCAGCAGGCCGCCGATCAGCGCTCCGATCAGACCCAGGATAATGGAGTTCCGTAGGCTGTCCCAGCCCTGCTGCAAGGCGCGGGTGTACTGGTCCAGGGTGAGGGTGTAGTCGTAGCCCCAGGTCTTGACGAAGGAACCAAAGACCACTGTGCCGTAGAACAGGATGATGACCGCGGCCACCACCAGGCAGACAGCGAACAGGGGCCATTTGATATGGGGCTCATCGATGAGCTTGCGGGCCTGGGTGGGCTTGCCCGTGACGGTGACGAAACTCTTTTTGTTGACCCAGTATTTGTTCAGCAGATAGGCCAGCATGGTAGGCACCAGCATCAAAAGCGCCAGCACGGAGCCCTTCTGCATGTCATAGCTGCCGGTGATGGTTTGATAGACTTCCACAGATAAGGTGGTGAAATCGCCGCCGATGGTGGCGGGATTGGAGAAGTCCTCCAGAGACTGGATGAACACCAGCAGGCAGCCGGAGATGATGCCCGGCAGGGACAGCGGGAAGGTGACCGTCCAGAAGGTGTGCCACCGGCTGGCGCCCATGTTGCAGGCGGCGTCCTCCACCGATGCGTCGATGGAGGAGAGGATGCCGGAGAGGGTCATATAGGCGATGGGGAAGAAACTCAGCACCTGCACCACGATCAGGCTGCCCATGCCGTAGACGTCGTTGTCCGTGATCTTCAGCAGCCCGTTGGTAATCAGCCCCTGCCGCCCGAACAGAAAGATGATGGACAGGCACAGAATGAAGGGCGGGGACAGGATGGGCAGGGTGGCGATGGTCTTCAGAAAGCCCTTGCAGGGGACGTTTGTGCGGGTGATGGTATAGGCGAAGATGTAGCCGATGAAGGTGGCGATCACTGCCACGATCACTCCCAGCACCATGGTGCGGCCGAACGTCTTTAAATACCGGGAGGTGGAAAAGATCTCCGCCGCGGTAGCCAGGGAGAAAGTCCCGGACGCATCGGTCAGGCTGAAGAGCAGAATCTTCACCAGGGGATAGATGACGAATAAAAGCAGGAGCACGATGACCGTAAGGATCGAGATCAGCATGATGGGCTGACGCATGATCATCTTGGATTCGTTCCGCCTTTTCAGGCGGGCGGCGCTTTTGCCGCCCGAACCAGCAGCGTTTGCCATTTGGGTTCCTCCTGTTGATTTTCAAGCGTTTGGCAAGAGGACTTCCTCCCCGCCGGGGAGGAAGTCCTGCAGGCATAGAGAGAATCTTCCGGAATTACTCCAGATTTTCAGAGCTGGCGATGTTCGCCTCGAACTGCGCGACGAACTCGTCCTTGTGCTCGGCAGCCCAGACGGCATCATAGTCGATGACGGCCACGGAGTCCAGCGTCACCAGACCCTCGGCCGGAGTGGCCTGGGAGTTGGTGGGCACCCGGAAGGAATTGTTCTCGGCATACAGGTTCTGACCCTCTGCAGAGCACATGAAGTCGATGAACTTCTTGGCGTTTTCCTGCTCGTCAGCGGGACCGCCCTTGATCAGGGCCATGGCACCCACCTCATAGCCGGTGCCGTCGGTGGGGAAGGACAGCTCGATGGGATAGCCCTCGGTGGTGGGCTGCAGACCGTCGTGAGAGAAGGTCAGGGCAATGGCCGCCTCGCCCAGGGCCACGCCGTTGGGAGCGGCGGAACCGGACTTGGTGTACTGGGACATGTTCTTGTCCAGCTCCTTCAGGTAATCCCACACGGCATCCTCACCCTTCAGCTGGATCAGCGTGGCCAGAACGGTGTAGGCGGTGCCGGAGGTGGCGGGGTGGGCCATAATGATCATATCCTGATACTTGGGATCCAGCAGGTCATCCCAGCTGGTGGGATAATCATAGCCTTTGTCCGCGAACCAGTCCTTGTTGCAGGCGAAGGCGATGGCGCCCACATAGATGGGGTTCCACACGCCGTCGGGGTCCAGATAGTTCTCCGGGGTGTTGGACAGCTCGGGGGACTGATAGGCCTCCAGCAGGCCCTGGCTGGAGGCGGCGATGTAGTTGTCGGTGGAGCCGCCGAACATCAGGGAGGCCTGGGGATTGTCCTTCTCAGCAGCCACGCGGGTCAGCATCTCACCGGCGGAGAGCCGCAGAGCGTTGACCTTGATGCCGGTGGCCTCCTCAAACGCGTTGAAGTAGTAGGCCACCTCGGCCTCGGGGAATGCCGTGTAGACGGTCAGCTCGTTGCTGCCGCTGGACTCCCCGCCGTCCCCTTCGGAGGAGGTGTCACTGTTGCCGCCGCCGCAGGCGGTGAGCATTCCCAGCGTCATGGCCAGGGTAAGGAGCAGCGCGAATAGACGTTTGCTCTGTTTCATAAGAGTGTCTCCTTTTCACCAATTTTAGGTTCCGGATCCTCCGGGATTTTAGGGATATTGTAGCATCTCCGGAAAAGAGTGTCAATAATTGGTAACGTTTGCACACAGGAGGAACCCCATAAGGCAAAGACAAAAATAGAAAAAATGTATTTACATAAGAGACAAAAATGGTGGCGGCGCTGGCTTTTTCCGGAAGTTTTGTTAAAAAGCGGAAGGGGAAATTGGTGAAACTATAAAATTTATGACAGCGCTTACTTTCAAACACGTGCCCTTCAAAACCGTTTCGTATCCCCGGGACCCGGCTGGACTGAAATTGCCCAAATTTTTCTCCAGGCTTTAGGCAATCAGCCGAAGATTTCCGCCAGAGTGTGGAAGATATTGACTTCTCTTCCGGCTTGTGATAAACATAAAAGAAACAATTTGGGCGCTTTGGGTTCGTCGAAATTTGTCAAGAATGCTGAGAATGGCGCCGTTCAAACAGCTTTATTTAACCATGCAACCGTTTCCGGGAATATGCGGCAACATCTGCCGCAGAGGTGACCTGCCGAAAGAGAGGGGAGAGTTGGCGGAGCCATTCCTCCCCTTTTTATTGTTTGACTGCCCGGCGCGGGGCGGAGAGAGGAGTGTGCACAGAATGATGGAAGGACTGGCATACCTGCGGGAGATGAACGTGGCCTCCGTCCTGCTGCGCCTGACTGTGGCCATGCTCTTCGGGGGCTTCATCGGACTGGAGCGGGAGCGGAAGCGCCGGCCGGCAGGCTTCCGGACCTATATGCTGGTATGCTTGGGCGCGGCGCTGACCATGCTGCTCAGTCAGTATGAGAGCTACATGGTGACCCACGCCTGGCATGAGACCGCCATGGAGATCGGCCTGCGGACGGATGTGTCCCGCTTCGGCGCCCAGGTCATCAACGGCATCGGCTTTCTGGGTGCGGGCACCATCATCGTCACCGGCAAGCAGGAGGTGAAGGGACTGACCACGGCGGCGGGCCTTTGGGCGTCCGCCTGTATGGGTCTGGCCATCGGCGCGGGATTTTACGAGTGCGTACTTTTGGGCTTCCTGCTGATCCTGCTGACCAACCGGCTGCTGCCCTTCGTGGAGGATGCCATCATCGAAAGCGCCCGGAACATGAACATCTATGTGGAATTCCAGACGCTGGACAATCTGGGGGACATCATTGCCCGCATCAAGTCTCAGGGCGGACAGATTTACGAAGTGGATCTGGACCGGGGCCGGGAGGAGCGGTCCAAGAATCCCAGCGCGGTGTTCTCCATTCGGCTGCCCGGCAGGCACTACCACGTCCGGGTCCTGGCGGCGATCTCCGAGTTGGAGAGCGTCTACACCATTGATGAAATCTGAGGGAGGTGCGGAGATTGCTGCCGATTTTTGACGGTGTGCGGGATGTGACCGTGCTGTCCACCACGCTGCGGATGCTGCTGGCGGTGGTGTGCGGCGGTCTCATCGGGCTGGAGCGGGAGTACAAGCGCCGGCCGGCGGGGTTCCGCACCCATATCCTGATCTGCCTGGGGGCGGCCATGACGACCCTCACCAGCCAGTTCCTTTACTTGAACCTCCATTACTACACGGACATGGCCCGGCTGGGAGCCCAGGTGGTGGCGGGCATTGGCTTCATCGGCGCAGGCGCCATCATCGTCACCCGGCGCCGCCGGGTGAAGGGGCTCACTACGGCGGCGGGACTCTGGGCGGCGGCCATTGTGGGCCTGTGCCTGGGCGGCGGGTTCTACGAGGGCGGCATCTTCGCCACGGCGCTGATTCTGGCGGCGGAGATGTTCCTGTCCAAGCTGGAGTACCGGATGCTGGACAACGCCCCGGAGGTGAACCTCTATATGGAGTACAGTAACAAGACCTGCCTGGACAATGTGCTGCGGCTGTTCCGGGATTTGAACCTGAAGGTGCTGAACATGGAGATTACCCGCTCTACGGAGACGGAGACGCACAATGCCTGCGCCCTCTTTACCCTGCGGCTGAACAAGCGGTGCCGGGTGGAGCAGCTGATCCCCAAGATGAACGCCACGGAGGGCGTGGTGTCGGTAGAGGAGTTGTAACAGCGGCGCAAGCCGGAAGAATAGGAGAGAGACTATGAAAAAAACGTATGACGTACTGGTGATCGGCCCGGTGTCCCTGGATCACAACATCGACTATCAGGGCAACGAACGCAAGGAGGTGGGCGGCGCCGTGGTGGCCTCCGGCTTTGCGGCTGCCAAAAGCGGCAACCGCACCGCCGTGTTTACCAAGCTGAATCCCGCGGATGCGGATGTGGAGGAGCGGTTCGCCGGGTCCGGTGCGGATGTGTACTGGAAGCCGTCTCAGGCCACCTGCTCCATCCGCAACCAGTATTTCACCGCCGACAAAGAAAAGCGGGCCTGCACCTCCATGGGGGTGTGCGATCCCTTCCGGTTCGATGAGCTGCCGGATATCGAGACCAAGATCTATCACTTCGCCGGCCTGGTGTACGGCGACTTCGACGGTGCCCTCTTTGCCGAGGCAGCCAGGCACGGCAAGGTGGCGGTGGATGTCCAGTGCCTGCTGCGCCATGTGGAGGCGGACAGGACCATGGCCTTCCACGACTGGGCGGAAAAGAAGCAGTACCTGCCGGTGATCGACTACCTCAAGACCGACGCGGCGGAGGCGGAGATCCTGACGGGCCTCACCGATCGGGCGGAGGCCGCCAAGCTCCTGCACAGCTGGGGCGCCAAGGAGGTCCTCATCACCCACAACACCGAGGTGCTGGCCTACGACGGGGTGACCACCTACACCTGTCCCATCAAGGCACGGAACCTCTCCGGCCGGACCGGGCGGGGCGACACCACCTTTGCCGGCTATATCTCGGAGCGCCAGCGGGCCGGGGTGGAGGAGGCCCTGCGGTACTGCACGGCCCTGGTCTCCCTGAAGATGGAGACGCCGGGCCCCTTCCAGGGCACCCGACAGGATGTGCTGGATTATATCCGGGAGTTTTATTGAGAAGGCACAGGAGCCGTCCGCAGACAGCGGACGGCTCCTGTACAAAAACTCCATTGACAACGGGTATTGTCCGTGATAAGGTAACAAGTGTCAATTACATAAAGGCAAACGAAGTCCCTAGAGAAACGGCGCAAGCCTGCCGAAGGAGTGAAACTCTCAGGTGTCCCGGCACGGGATGAGGACTAGGGATGGATGTGGCTCTGGAGAAGCTCAGATGAGTACCGAAGGTGCAAGGCGGGAAATCCCGCTGAATCTCTCAGGTAAAAGGACAGAGTAAAGGGCAGGCCCTTCCGCGCAGCGGAGGGGGCCGGCGCTTTGTTGGGCTGGGCAGGGTCTGTCCGGCCCTTTTCGTTTGCGGACAAGGAGAGAGAAAACATGGACATGGATCTGTTGGCCGCAAAGGTCAGCGAACTGGCCGGCTTTGTGTGGAACGGCCTGCTGCTGTATCTGCTGGTGGGTACCGGCATCATCTTCACCATCCGCACCCGGTTCATCCAGGTGCGCAAATTCGGCGCCGGCTTCCGGCGGCTGTTCGGCAGCGTGAACCTCAACGGCGAGAAGGCCGGCAAGGAGGGCATGAGCTCCTTCCAGGCGGTGGCAACCTCTATCGCCGCCCAGGTGGGCACAGGCAACATCACCGGCTGCGCCACCGCCATGATCTCCGGCGGCCCCGGCGCCATCTTCTGGATGTGGCTGGCGGCCTTCTTCGGCATGGCCACCATCTACGGCGAGGCGGTGCTGGCCCAGACCTTCAAGACCAAGGACGAGACGGGGCACGTCATCGGCGGACCCGTCTACTACATCCGGCAGGCATTCAAGGGGACCTTCGGCAAGATCCTGGCGGGCTTCTTCGCGCTGGCTATCATCTTCGCCCTGGGCTTCACCGGCAACATGGTCCAGTCCAACGCCATCAGCAACGCCTTCCAGGAGGCGCTGGGCATCCCCACCTGGATCGTGGGCGTGGTGCTGGCGGTGGTGGCCGCCTTCATCTTCCTGGGCGGCGTCACCCGCATTGCCGCCGTCACGGAGAAGCTGGTGCCTGTCATGGCCTGCTTCTATCTGGTGGGCGGCCTCGTCATGCTGATTGCCAATATTACCAACCTGCCTCACGCCTTTGCCCTGATTTTTGAGGGTGCCTTCAACCCCCAGGCCATCCTGGGCGGCGCCGTGGGTATCGGCGTGCGGGAGGCCATGCGCTACGGCGTGGCCCGGGGCCTGTTCTCCAACGAGGCAGGCATGGGTTCTACCCCCCACGCCCACGCCATGGCCAAGGTGGAAAAGCCCCAGGACCAGGGCGTTGTGGCCATGGTTTGTGTGTTTATCGACACCTTTGTGGTCCTGACCATAACCGCCCTGGTGATGATTACCAGCGGCGCGCTGAACGTGGGCGACATGGCTGCCAATCCGGCGGCGGAGAACATGGCCCAGGTGGCGTTTTCCACTGTGTTCGGCAGCTTCGGCAATTTCTATGTGGCCATCTGCCTGCTGTTCTTTGCCTTCTCTACCATCATCGGCTGGTACTTCTTCGGCGAGCAGAACGTGAAGTATCTATTCGGTGTGAAGGCTGTCAAGGTCTACGCCTGCATTGCGGTGGTGTGCGTGGCCCTGGGGGCTGTGCTGGAGGCTCCCCTGGTCTGGAACCTCTCCGACCTGTTCAATGCGCTGATGGTGTTCCCCAACCTGCTGGCGCTGCTGGCCCTCAGCGGGCTGGTAGCCAAGGCGGCCAGGGGAGGGGACGCCCTGCGCAAATAAGCGCCCCGCCCAGAAAGAGACCCTCCACCCGAAGTTCCGGGCGGAGGGTCTCTTCAAGCATCCCGGGCGGGGAGGGCCGGACCGCCCTGGCCGTAGGGGAGGGTGAAGACCGGGATGCCCTCCATGGCCGGGGCGATGGCGTACATGGGATAAAAAAACGACAGACCCTCCGCCGTAAGATAGAAGTTCTGCGGGTTGAAATGGCGCCGCAGCAGCCGGCGGACGCCCTCATGGTACCGGGAGATCCCAGCCGTCTCCTGCCGCTGGATCTCCGCCTCCGCTGCCTCCATCAGCCGCCGCTTCCATCCGCTGCGGCGGGGAAAGAAGGCGGACAGAGGCACCGGATAGCCGGAGGTCAGATCCCAGGTATCCCCATGGCGCAGAAGCGTGGGGCGCCCTGAAAAGCCGCTCTCCCGGGACTGGGTATACAGGCTCCAGAGGCCGCCGTCGTTGTAGGTGACCTGATAGGTCAGCTCCGCCCGGAAGTGGGGCAGGGGCAGGCTGGCCGCCAGAGCAGCGCGGTATTCCTCCGCCGCCGCAGGCAGGAGGTACGTCTCACAATAGCGTAGGAAGGAACGGCACTGGAGCTGGTAATACCGCCGGATGCGGCGGGAGACTTTGTCCGCTGCTGGAACTGGTTCCGGCAGGGAGATGGAGGCGGAGAGCACAGGGATCTCCTCTACGGTCCATTCCCGCTCCGCGGTCATGGCCTCTGCGTGCAGCTGGGTGAGAGGTTCGTTCATAGGCGCCGCTCCTTCCGAAAAGATGCTGTTCTGCACCAGCCTATGCCCTGCCGCCGGGCGGGGTGACTGGACACGCTTTAAAGTGCAAGAAATTTTTTCTGTCCGGAGCCCTTTACTTTCACGCGGCAGAGTGTTAAAATACATCTTGGCGGCGAAGCGCCGCAAATCTGTTGGAGCCTCCCAGAAAGGGTACTGGATATGGTAAAGATCGGCAAGAAGGAAAAGAACGGCGAGCTGTACAAGGCAATTCTGCTGCTGAAGGACGAGCAGGAGTGCTATGAGTTCTTCCAGGATCTGTGTACCGTGTCGGAGCTGCGGGCCATGGAGCAGCGGTTCGAGGTAGCCTCCCTGCTGGACGACGGCATGATCTATAACGAGATCCTGGAGCGCACCGGCGCCTCCAGCGCCACCATCAGCCGGGTGAACCGGTCCCTCAGCTACGGCACCGGGGCCTACGAGAAGATTTTCGCCCGGTACAAGAAGCGGGACAAATGAGCAGTTATGACGCCCTGGCCGCCAGCTACGATGCCCTGACAGTGGATGTGGAATACCGCCGGCGGGCAGACTACCTGACGCGGCAGTTCCACAGAAGCGCCCTCCCGGTGGAGACGGTGCTGGATCTGGCCTGCGGAACCGGCACCATGGCCTGCCTGCTGGCGGAGCGGGGATACCGGATGATCGCCGTGGACGGATCCGAGGAGATGTTGACCCAGGCGGCCTGGAAGGCGGCGGCGTTGGAGCAGCCGCCGATGTTCCTGCACCAGTCCATGCCCCGCCTGCACCTGGGCATGGAGGTGGATGCGGCGATCTCCACCCTGGACGCGCTGAACTACCTCACCCGGACGGCAGACCTGCGGGAGACGCTGCGGCGGGTATACCGCTGGCTGCGGCCCGGCGGACTGTTCCTGTTCGATGTGAACACCCCCTATAAGCTCCGGCGGATGGACGGGCAGGTCTATCTGGACGAGACAGAGGACAGCTACTGCGTCTGGCGGACCTTCTACGCCCCCGGCCGGAAGATCTGCACCTATCAGGTGGACCTGTTCCGGCTGAACGCCAACGGGAGCTGGGACCGGGCCTTTGAGGAGCACCGGGAGCGGGCCTGGGGGCGGGAGGAGCTGGAGACGTATCTGACGGAGGCGGGCTTCGGCGCTGTCACCGTCACCGGCGACCTCACCAGCCGTCCACCGGCGGCGGAGGAGGACCGCTGGATTTTCCGGTGTCAAAAGCCGGTCAGACCAAGATAAAACAGGAGTTTGTACAATGAGCGATCAGTTGATCCGGGCCATCTCCAAGGATGGCCATATCAAGGCCACGGCAGTTTCCACCCGGGCGCTCACAGAGCGCGCCCGTCAGATCCACAAGGCTCTGCCTGTGGCCACGGCGGCGCTGGGCCGGACGCTGGCTGCGGTCTCCATGATGGGCAACGCCCTGAAGGAGGACGGGGCCAGCGTGACGCTGCAGATCAAGGGCGGAGGCCCGCTGGGAACGCTGCTGGCGGTGTCCGATAACCAGGGCAACGTCCGGGGAACGGTGGACAATCCTGTCGTGGACCTGCCTCTGCGGCCCGACGGCAAGCTGGATGTGGGGGCCGCTGTGGGCCATGAGGGTACGTTGACGGTGATCCGGGACCTGAACATGAAGGAGCCCTATGTGGGCAGCGTGGGCCTGTTGGGCGGCGAAATCGCGGAGGACCTGGCGGCCTATTTCGTGGAGTCCGAACAGATCCCCACGGCTTGCGGCCTGGGGGTGCTGGTAGACCGGGACCAGAGCGTGCTGGCCGCCGGCGGGTATCTGATCCAGCTGCTGCCCGGCGCCGGCGAGGATGTCATCGCCAAGGTGGAGGGCAGCCTGATGGCCGCAGGGCCGGTGACGGGACTTTTGCGGAATGATCCGGACCCGGAGGCTATGCTGCGGCACGCTCTGTCGGATTTCGACCTGGAGATCCTGGAGAGGAGCCCCATCGAGTACCGCTGCTACTGCAGCCGGGACAGGATGGAGCGGGCCCTCATCAGCCTGGGGCCGGAGGAACTTCAGGCCATGATCGACGAGCAGGGCAGCGCGGACCTCACCTGCCGCTTCTGTGACAATGTGCAGCACTTCTCCAGAGCAGATCTGGAGGCCATGGTCCGGGGGCTCCAGAAAAAAATGTAAAAAAATTAAATTTCCAGTTGACAGACCGGGCGTCTTTGAGTATAATAACTTTTGCCGTCTGAAATGAGCGGCAATCGGGGAGCATAGCTCAGCTGGTTAGAGCACCTGCCTTACAAGCAGGGGGTCACTGGTTCGAGTCCAGTTGTTCCCACCAAAGTTATACATGGCCCGGTAGTTCAGTTGGTTAGAACGCTAGCCTGTCACGCTAGAGGTCGACGGTTCGAGCCCGTTCCGGGTCGCCATCTCCCACGAGATGGAGTTCCATCTCGTGGGTCCCCTTGGGGTTGCAATTCCCCTCCCGCGCCGTGCGGCGCGGAAAAGATTTGCCCAGATAGCTCAGTTGGTAGAGCAGGGGACTGAAAATCCCCGTGTCGCTGGTTCGATTCCGGCTCTGGGCACCACTTGCGGGCATAGCTCATCTGGTAGAGCGCCACCTTGCCAAGGTGGAGGTAGCGAGTTCGAGCCTCGTTGCCCGCTCCACTGAGAATGCCCACACAAGATCGTGTGGGCATTCTCAGTGGAAAAGAAAATTTAAAAAAGCAGTGGACATTTCGGTTCAAACTGCATATAATAAAATAGAAGCAACGGTGACATAGCCAAGTGGTAAGGCAAGGGTCTGCAAAACCCTGATTCCCCGGTTCAAATCCGGGTGTCACCTCCAGAAAAACAACCACATCGAAAAGATGTGGTTGTTTTTTTGTCTAAATGCATTCATGGGCGCAGGGGATTGGATTCCGCCTGTGCCCGCTTTTCTTTTTCAGCGGAACCATCTGCACGGCGGAAAGGCTCTGCCCCGCAATCGGACCGCAAAGAATACGGCTCCGCTCGCCTATGCGATTCGATTGCGGGGACGTGTGCCTGCGGATGCCGCTTTGACGAAAATGGATGGAAAGATGGCGGACTTTTTTGGGGAAAAAGATAGCTAAAACGGCAAATTCTTTACGAAAAATATACAAGAGCCTGTGAGAAAAACGTGCTATAATGAGTTCGAATAAACAGAGATGTGGGAGACCAGCCCCCGATCCGCCGGCGCGCCCTCCAGGCTGCCGTACGGGTCTGGGGCGTTTTCCCTAGAAGGAGTGTATATGGCACATATCAATTCGGATATTCTGCGCCTCGGCGTGGATGTGGGGTCCACCACCGTCAAAGCAGTGGCCCTGGACCCGGCTGACAACAGCGTACTGTTCACCCGCTATCAGCGGCATAACGCCCATCAGGCGGATACCGTCCGGCAGCTGCTGGAGGAGGCGGCCGGTCACTTTCCCGGCATGCGGTTCCGTATCGGCGTGTGCGGGTCCGGCGGACGGCCCATTGCCGCCGCCCTGGGGGCCTGCTATGTCCAGGAGGTGGTGGCCAACGCGGCGGCAGTCCGGGCCTTGTATCCGGAGGTCCGCACCGCGGTGGAACTGGGCGGACAGGATGCCAAGGTGATCTTCTTCCGCTATGACGAGGCCAGCGGAAAGCTCCAGACCTCCGACATGCGGATGAACGGCAGCTGCGCCGGAGGCACCGGCGCGTTTATCGATGAGATCGCCGCGCTGCTGAACGTGCCGGCGGACGAGTTCGAGCAGCTGGCTGCCCGCGGGAAGACCGTTTACAGCATCTCCGGCCGCTGCGGCGTGTTTGCCAAGACAGACATCCAGCCCTTGCTGATCCAGGGGGCGGAGCGGGCGGATATCGCGCTTTCCACCTTCCACGCCATCGCCAAGCAGACCATCGGCGGCCTGTCCCAGGGACTGGAGCTGACGGCCCCCATCATCTTTGAGGGCGGCCCGCTGACCTTCAACCCCACGCTGGTGCGGGTGTTTGCGGAGCGGCTGAATCTGGAGGAAAGGGATATCGTTCGACCGGACCACCCGGAGACCATCGTGGCCCGGGGCACCGCCATCGCCATCGACGAGCTGTTCCCCGGACAGGAGGACGCCATGACCCTGGCAGAGGCCATGGAGCGGCTGGACAGGGCCCCGGCCCAGACCGAAGGGCCCTCCGGCACCGGCAGGCCCTTCTTTGCCAGCGACGAGGAGCGGGAGGTCTTTCTCCGCCGCCACCGGGCGGAGCTGCGCCGGCCGGTGGATGCCGCGGACCGGCAGATTCTGCGGGGGTACATCGGCATCGACTCCGGCTCCACCACCTCCAAGTTCGTCTTTATAGACGAGAACGAGCAGGTGACGGACACTTTCTACGCCAACAACCAGGGGGAGCCGCTGAAGGTGGTCCGGGAGGGCCTGCTGGCCCTGGCGGAGAAGTATGAGAAGCTGGGCATCCAGCTGGAGGTGCTGGGCCTGGGCACCACCGGCTACGGCGAGCAGATGCTCTCTGCTGCCTTTCACGCCGACTACCACACAGTAGAGACCGTGGCCCACGCCCGGGGCTGCCGCCGCTTCTTCCCGGACGCCACGTTTCTGCTGGACATCGGCGGCCAGGACATGAAGGCCATCTGGCTGAAGGACGGCGTGGTCACGAACATCATGCTGAACGAGGCATGCTCCTCCGGCTGCGGCTCCTTTTTGGAGAACTTCGCCGCCACCCTGGGGATGCCGGTGGACCAGGTGGCGGACGCCGCTTTCCGATCTCAGGCCCCTGCCGAGCTGGGCAGCCGGTGCACTGTGTTCATGAACAGCACCATCATCAACGAGCAGCGCAACGGCAAGCAGCCTGACGACCTGATGGCGGGGCTGTGCCGGTCCATCATCGAGAACGTGTTCACCAAGGTGGTCCGCATCGCCAACGTGGCGGAGCTGGGGGATCGGGTAGTGGTCCAGGGGGGCACCTTCCGAAACTTCGCCGTCCTGCGGGCCCTGGAGGAGTATCTGGGCCGGGACGTGACCCTGGCCCCCTATCCCGGCGAGATGGGCGCTCTGGGTGCGGCTCTCGCGGTGAAGCAGGAGGTGGAGGCCCACGGCTACGCCAACGGCCGCTGCTCCGCCTTCATCGGCTTTGACGCGGTGAAAAACTTCCAATACACCCGGGAGAGCGGTGTACTCTGCCCCCACTGCGCCAACCACTGCAGCCGGACGATCCTGCATTTCCCGGACGGTGGCTGCTATGTCACCGGCAACCGGTGCGACCGGGGCGCCGTTGTGATGGAGGCGGCACCTGCCCATAAGGCCCAGGAAGTGCCGGACCTGTTCCGGCTGCGGCAGGAGTTGCTGTTCAAGACATATCCGGTATCCCCCGTGCGGGAGGAGCAGAGCCAGACCGTGGGCCTGCCCCGGGTGCTGGAGTTCTGGGACAGCATGCCCTTCTGGAGTACCTTCTTCCAGGCTCTGGGGTATCGGGTGAAGTTCTCCCATCCCAGCAGCCGCAGACAGTATGAGAGCGGACTACAGTACGTGGCGTCGGACACCATCTGTTTTCCGGCCAAGCTGGTCCACGGCCATGTGCTGGACCTGTCCAAACAGGGCGTAGACCGGATTTTCCTGCCCTATATCCTCCACATGCCCACAGAGAACAAAGGGGAGAAGAGCCCCTACGTCTGCCCGGTCATCATGGGCTACTCCATGGTGGTGCGGAACTTCCAGTCCCCCGGGGAGCACTTCTCCGTGGGCTTTGAGACGCCGGTGTTCCACTGGTTCAGCAAGCAGGACCGGAAGCGGCAGATCTGCCGGTATGCCGTGGAACACTGTGGCGCCACAAAGCGGCAGGCGGAGGCCGCTTACCGTCAGGCGGAGACGGCCATCCTCTCTTTCCGCCATCAGCTGGTGGAGGAGGGAAAGCGGGTCATCGCGGACACCGGGAAGGCGGGCGGTTTCGCCGTGGTGCTGGCGGGACGGCCCTATCACACGGACCCCCTCATCAACCACGACCTGTCCGGGATGTTCACCCGCCGGGGCATCCCGGTGCTGACGGTGGATAGCCTGCCCGGACTGGAGAAGGCGGACCTGCGCCGGTCCCGTGTGGAGATCACCAATGACTTCCACGCCCGGATGCTCTCCGGCGCCATGGTGACAGCGGAGCAGCCCTGCCTGGAGTACGTGCAGATCGTCAGCTTTGGCTGCGGCCATGATGCCATTTTGTCCGATGAGATCATCCGCCTGCTGGGGGAGGGCAGCGGCAAGCCGCCCCTGATCCTGAAGGTGGACGAGAGCGAGGCCGCCGGGTCTCTCGGCATCCGGGTCCAGTCCTTTATTGAGACGGTACAGCTGCGCCGCTCTGCCCAGGCGGAGCAGGCGGCCTGCCGCCTGCCGGAGCCCTACGCGGTGAAGTACCGCAAGGAGGACCGGAAGCTGCGGACTGTGCTGGTGCCAAATATCTCCGCCCCGGTGTCCACTCTTCTCACGGCCTTGATGGACCGGGAGGGTATTCGGGCGGTGAGGCTGCCGGTGGGCGGCGTGGAGCAGATCCGGGTGGGGAAGAAGTACACCCACAATGACATCTGCTTCCCCTGTCAGATGGTCATCGGCGAGCTGATCGACGCCCTGCAGAAGGGAAACTATCCGGAGGACTCCGTGGCCGTGGGCATGGCCAAGCTCAGCTGCGACTGCCGGATGGCCAATTACACCGCGATTCTGCGCAAGGCGCTGGACAGCGCCGGATTTGAAAACGTCCCCATCCTCACCACAGACCCTGGCGACACCAAGGGTATCCACCCCGGCGTGTCCATGCTGGGGGCCCGGTCTGTGCTGCTGGCGGCGTGGGCCTTCTCCATGCTGGACATTCTGGAGGAGCTGTGCCGGAAGATCCGCCCCTATGAGACGGCGGCAGGCGAGACGAACCGCGTGTTCAGCGAATGTGTGGAGTGGATTGCCGCCGCATCCAAGCAGGGGCTGGGCAAGATGATCGGTGCCTTCCGGCGGGCCATCGAGGCATTCCGGGGGCTCCGCTATGACCGCTCCCGCCGCAAGCCCCGGGTGCTGGTCACCGGCGAGCTGCTGGTGAACTTTCATCCCGGCACCAACTTCCACGTGGAGGAGTACCTGGAACGCAACGACATGGAGGTCATCCTGCCCCGCATCACCTACCAGTTCCGCAAGGACTTCCAGGCGGCCATCAGCGAGATCCGGGACTTCGGTGCCCATCTGGCGCCCTATCCCTTCGCCCTGGACGGCGCCGTGGAGTTCATCCAGCGGTTTTTGGAGCGCATTGCCCGGTCCCATCCCCTGTATCACCCGGCGGCCCGGCCTCAGGACCTGTACAGTGACGTGGAGCACTTCATCCCCAAGACCCTCACCTGCGGCGAGGGCTGGCTGATGGCGGGCGAGATCGCCCACTACGCCCACCAGGGGGTCCGGTCCTTCATCATCCTCCAGCCCTTTGGGTGCCTGCCCAACCACGTGTGCGGCCGGGGCGTCACCAAGCGGCTCAAGGAGGAGTTCCCCGGCGTGCAGATCCTGCCCCTGGACCTGGATCCGGACACCAGCTACGCCAATGTGGAGAACCGGCTCCAGATGCTCATCATGAATCAGACCGCGGAGGCGGAGCATTCCGCAGCTAGTGTGGAACCGGCACCCCAAAAGACCCGGGGCGGTTCGCCCCGTCCGGCGCTGTCCTCTACATAAGCGCGGGCGTCGGCTGTATTTTCAGACTCCGGAGAGGAATGCCCAGTGCCGAGGTTCGACCTGGATACAAAGAAGGCAGCCGTTCATGCGAACGGCTGCCTTCTTGAATTTTCGGTTATCGGGAATCTCGGGCATTTCTGGAGGCGCGGACCGGTCGGCGGTCACTTCGCACGTGCAGGAGGCGTGCGGGCGCTTCTATGGACAGTGGAGAGCAGCTCCCGCACCTGCTCCCGGGAGAGGCGGGGCGGAAGCGTGCTGTACAAGCTCCGCTCCACATCGTCCACCAGAATGCTGTACCGAGCCTGCATGGGCGCATCCAGCGCGTCCCGGAGGGGCCCCCCTGCCAGACGTTCCAGATACTCCCGGGGGGTCTCCTGGCTTTGACGGCGGCAGCGGCGGCGGGCGCCCCAGCGCTCCAGTTCCAGAAGGGCGGCACGGGGGGTTCCGGCGTACCGCAGCAGAAATGCCCTGACCCGCAGGCGCTGGCCCAGCCGGGAGAGCAGGCCACGGCGGCCCAGACGCTGCCTGACGAGCCCGTCGTCATCATCCTCCTCCGGCAACCTGATGCGGCTGCGGCTGCGCCAGAGCCAGCGCACCAGGGCAGCCACTCCGGCCAGGACCAGCGCGGCCAGGGACAGGAGCAGCAACGCCGTCACCAGCTGAGGGGCGATGGCGGGGCCGGAGGCGCTTTCCACAGGCAGAGCGGCCTCACTGCCGCCTCCGGCGGCGGAGGACATCCCTGCGGACCCGGCGGAGCGGCCCTGGAAGAGAGACGTCAGGAACCGGAATACAGCGATCAGGGCGCCCTCCAGAAGGCTGCCGACGGCCTGAAAGATGGGGATCAGCTCCCCCCTGGCGGCCAGCAGCAGAGCGCAGGCGGCCACAGCCAGCAAGGCCAGGACCGCTGGGACCAGCAGAACAGGAAGCCGCCCGAAGGGAGAACCGGCCCGAATGGTGTTGCGGCCGGAGGTGCGCATCCCCACCACTGCCAGCAGATCCAGCGCCAGCAGCGCCAACAGAACCGGCACCCGGTCCAGAAGCTGAGGGGCGAAGGAGGCCACGATCAGATAGAACAGCCCATACAGGCCCATGTACTCCCCGGCCCCGTGGAGGTTGCGGACCGTGACAGGCGTGACGCCCCAGTGGTATCCCCGGCACAGGGGGAAGAGGTACAGGGGCACCTGAATCACCAGAAGAGGCGGATAGGTCAGGTCCAGCGTGCGGCTGAGCAGGGGGATCCAGACGGCGCAGAGAAGAACGTTCAGCAGCAGAATCTGCCAAAAGCGGCGGGGCTTTTGGAGAAAGAGGCTGTTGCCCGCGGTCATCAGCCCGCCAGAGAGCAGAAACCCCCACATGGAGAAGGGCGGCCGGCCACACAGGAGCTGCCACAGAATATCGGCCGTCAGGAAGACAATCAGCAGCTCGGTGGCCAGCGGCAGGCACTTGAGGGCGGTGGTCTTTCCATGTCTCATAGGCCGCCTCCTGCCCGAAAAGCATTCAGGTCCAGGACCCGCAGGAGGGGGTGAGACTGTTCCCCCCAGGCCAGCAGGGGGACGCGGTGCCGCTCCAGCAGCGCACAGGTACCGGCGTCCAGGCGGCGGACATCCCCGCAGATCAGAAAGGCGCCGGAGAGGGTGCGGAGGCGCGGCAGGATCTCGTCCGCCGTAATGGAGACAGCGGTGTCTGCGGCGGCCAGCAGCGTCAGGACTGCGGGAAGCTGCCGCCGGTCCCGGCAGGTGGCAAACTGCTCCAGCCGCCCGGCGGGGCGGGAGATGAGCAGAGACACGGCCACCTCCTCTTCCATCAGCTGCGCCGCCAGGGAGCCCAGGATCTCCAGGGCAGATTCGAAGTCCTCCGGCGGCAGGCCCGCGAAGGAGGCACCGTCCAGCAGGAACGCGGCCCGGCGGGGGGAGATTTTCTCGTAGATGTTCACCATGGCGCCCTGCCCCCGGGCCATCAGGCGGAAGTTCAGGGACCGGGCGTTGTCCCCCGGCTGGTAGGCGCGGACGTTCCGGATCACGGTCCGGTCATCCTGAAAGCCCCGGGCGCCGGTCTCCAGCTCCCAGCTGTTGCGCAGGAACCAGCGGGTGGACACGGGGACCAGCCGGGGAAACACCGCCAGCGTCACGGGCCTGGGCAGCGGGATTTCCTTCTCCCGGACGCAGAGGCACAGGCCGTCGCCGGAGAGCAGCCGGATCCGGTCAAAGGACAGCAGGCCCCGGTGCTCCGCCTGGAGGCGGCTGGTGTAGGACATCCGCTGATGCCCCAGCAGGAAGGAGACGTTCTTTTCATAATAGGGCTTCTGCACGCCCCCCTCCGGGAGTTCCACGGTCTCCCAGCGGTGCTCCGGCCGGAGGGCGCCGCCCGGCTCCAGGGGGAAGCGCACCGTCAGCCAGACCAGGGGCAGCCACTTGGGGTTGTCCAGCGTCACCCGCAGAGGACAGGGCTCCCCGGGGAAGACGCAGCTCCGCTCCGCCTGGAGGGCGGCGTTCACGCCGTCCAGCACATGGCGGGCCCAGAGGCGGGCCGCGGCGGCCACGGCGGCGGCCGCCAGAGAGAAGATGGCGGCGGGCAGCCGCCCGCTCAAGCTGAAGCCCACTCCGCAGGCCGCCAGGGCCAGGATGGAGAAGCGCCCTGTGAACAGGCTGGACTCGGCGAAGTCCACTGCAGCGGACTCAGGCGTTCTGGCCATGGGCAAGGACCTCCCCGGTCTCCCGGCAGGGCACCTGGGCCAGTACGGTCTCCACCACGCCGGCCGCCTCCAGGCCGGAGAGCGCCGCCTGATGGGACAGCAGTACCCGGTGGGGCAGGACGTAGCGGGCCAGATACTTCACATCGTCCGGGGTGACATAGTCCCGGCCGGAGAGGGCGGCATAGGCTTTGGAGGCCCGGAACAGGTCCCGGGACACCCGGGGGCTGGCGCCGCAGGCCAGCTCCGGCTGCTCCCGGGTGGCCTGGACCAGCTCCACGATGTACGCCACCACCGGATCGGACAGGCGGACCTGCCGGATCTCCCGGGTGAACCGATTGACTTCCTCCGGGGAGAGCAGGGGGCGGAGGTCCGCAAAGGCGGCTCCGTCTCCCACGGTTCGGAGCATGGCGGCCTCCTCCCTGGGGGTGGGGTAGCCCATGGAGAGCTTGAAGAGGAAGCGGTCCAGCTGGGCAGCGGGCAGGGCGAAGGTGGTCTCCGTCTCCACGGGGTTCTGGGTGGCCAGGACCATGAAGGGTGGGGCCAGGGGATAGGTGACGCCGTCTACGGACACCTGCCGTTCCTCCATGGCCTCCAGCAGGGCGGACTGGGTGCGGGGGATGGCCCGGTTGATCTCGTCCGCCAGCAGGATGTTGGTCATGATGGGGCCGGGGGTGAAGACCATCTCCCCGGTTTTCTGGCTGTAAATGTTCATGCCCACGATGTCTGAGGGCAGCAGATCCGGGGTGAACTGCACCCGCACCATGCCGCAGCCCAGCACCGCGGAGAGGGCCTTCACCAGCGTGGTCTTGCCCACGCCGGGGATATCGTCAATCAGCACGTGCCCGCCGGCAAACAGGCTGGTGAGTACCAGGCGGATCTGCTCACCCTTGCCGATGATGGCCTTGCCGCACTCTGTCTCGATCTGCTCCGCCAAATGGCGGAGTTCCGTGAAGTCCATAGTCGTGCCTCCCAGGTTCCATGAAATACCCCTCTATTATATCTAACCCGAAAGCGGACCGCAAGAGCGGATGCCAGCTCCGGGAAGACCTGAAAAAATGCGTGAAAAGGAGGGAACCCTCTGGAAAAGCGGAAACGCCTGTGCTATGATACGAAACAGAAGGTCCCGCAACAGGACCGACGAGAATTTGGGAGGAATGCGTATGAAGAAGACATTGTCCCTGCTTCTGTCCCTGGTGCTGATGCTCAGCCTGGCGCTGCCCGCATCCGCTGCGGAGACGGAGTACCCCACCCTGGAGGGCGGCGTAACCGAGATCCAGAAGTATGGCAACATCGTCCTGGACATCGATCCGGCGGACCTGAAGGACGGCGGCTACACATACGGCGACCTGCTGACCGTCACCGTCAATGGCACTGGGTATGACATGCCCCTGTGCACCAACTACTCCGATGTGGACACCGGCGCGCTGGTGCTGCGGGACAGCGAGGGTGTGCTGATCGCCGCCATCAACATGGGGGACTTTGCGACCAGCAACGGCCTGGCCGCCAAGGTCACCGCAGAGGACGGCTCCTACACCTGGGAGTTCCCCGAGGGCCAGTCCCTGGAGAGCATCACCGTCTCCATCTCCATGAAGGAGCAGGGCGGCTACTATGACCAGTATCTCATCCACCAGCTGACCCGCACCGACGAGCGGGCGGACTACGCCTCCGACGCGGTGTTCGCCAACTTCCGCAACGTGGCTGTGGGCGATCTGGGGGAGAACGCCTTTTTCCGCAGCAGCAGCCCCGTGAACAACGAGCTGGGCCGCGCCTCCTATGCCGATGACCTGGCAGAGGCCGGCGGCATCCAGGCGGTCATGAACCTGGCGGATTCCAACGAGCTGATCGAGGGCTACATGGCCGCCGAGGGCTTCGACTCCCCCTACTACCAGTCTCTGTACGAGGCGGGGAAGGTGAAGGCCCTGAACCTGGGCGTGGACTTCACCGCTGCCGACTTCAAGTCCGGCCTGGCGGAGGGCCTGCGCTTCTTCGCGGAGAATGAGGGGCCCTATCTGGTCCACTGCACCGAGGGCAAGGACCGGGCCGGCTTTGTCTCCGCCCTGCTGGAGTGCCTGATGGGCGCCACCTATGACGAGGTTGTGGCGGACTACATGACCACCTATGTGAATTACTATCACCTGGAAGAAGGCAGCGAGCAGTATGAGGCGGTGAAGAACAGCAACATCGTCTCCATCCTCACCAACATCACCGGCGCTGCGGAGGGCACGGACCTGACCACTGTGGATCTGGCCGCTGCGGCAGAGGACTATATGCTGGACGCCGGCCTGACCGCAGACGAGGTGACCGCCCTGAAGGCGAACCTGGCTAAGGACTACACGGTAGAGACCGAGGCTCCCGCGGAGGAGACGCCGGAGGAGCCTGTTCCCCAGGCCCAGACCTACACCGTGGAGGCGGGAGACTGCCTGTGGAACATCGCCTATGAGGTGTACGGCACCGGCACTCGCTGGACTGTGATCTACGAGGCCAACCGGGATACCATCCGTGACCCCGGCATGATCCACATCGGGCAGGTGCTGACCATCCCCGCTGCCTGAAAATGCCTGATTCGTTTTTGAAAACAGCTCCCGGAGCAATCCGGGAGCTGTTTTTTTGCCTTTGTATGCGCTTGCAAGGATTTTACATAGACTTTACAGAGTCCTGGTGTCGGATTTTACTTCCGGCTGTTTATACTAAGACCGTCCCTTGAGCAACAGACATAGGAAAAGGAGTAATCTTCGATATGAAAAAAGTATTTTCGCTCTTGCTGTCCCTGACCATGGTCATGGCTCTGCTGGCCGGCTGCGGCGGTGACACCACGGCTGACGACACCACGGATGATACCGCTTCCAACGACGCCGCCCAGGAGGAGACCGCTGAGCTGAGCGGCACTGTGGCCACCGACGGCTCCACCTCCATGGAGGAGGTCATCGGCGCCCTGGGTGAGCAGTTTATGGCCGACAACTCCGGCGTGTCCGTCACCTACAACCCCACCGGTTCTGGCGCCGGCATCGAGGCCGTGTCCAACGGCAGCTGCGACATCGGCCTGGCCTCCCGCGCACTGACCGATGACGAGAAGGCGGGCGGCCTGACTGAGACCATCGTGGCCCTGGACGGCATCGCCGTGATCGTCAACGCTGAGAACCCCGTCTCCGACCTGACCCTGGAGCAGATCGCCTCCATCTACACCGGCGCTGTCACCGATTGGTCTGAGTTCGGCAGCGACGCCGGCGCCATCGCCGTGATCGGCCGTGAGTCCGGCTCCGGTACCCGTGACGGCTTCGAGTCTATCACCGGCACTGAGGACCAGTGCGTGCTGGCCCAGGAGCTGAGCTCTACCGGCGCCGTGATCGAGGCGGTCCGTACCACCCCCGGCGCCATCGGCTATGCCTCCCTCTCCGCCGTGCAGGATCAGAAGGGCATCACGGTCCTGACTGTAGGCGGCGTGGCTCCCTCTGAGGCCACGGTCCTGGACGGCAGCTATGCCATTCAGCGTCCCTTCGTGTTCGCCACCCGCACCGATGAGGCCCTGTCGGACGCGGCCCAGGCCTTCTTCGACTTCGCCACCTCCACCGCCGCCAGCGACCTGATCGCCAACGCCGGCGCCGTGCCCGTGGCCCAGTAAGACAACGCTTGTTTTCCACCCTCATATATACGGTCAGCCGCCGTGCCCACCACTGGGGCGGCGGCCGTTCCGCTGAAATCTGGACGGACGCCTTGTCCGGGAACAAAGGAGAACCTTATGGAACATGAAATCGCGGGGCAGGCTGTGAAGGCCGCCATGGACGGCGCGCTGGTCGGCACCGCCGACAGGAAAAAGGAGCCCATGACCGGGAAAAAAGCCCTGAAAGCCATGGAGCGGGTGATGAATGCCCTCTTCTTTATCTGCGGCATGGTGGCTGTGGCGTTCGTGCTCCTCATCAGCATCTACCTTATCATCTCGGGCCTGCCGGCCATTCTGGAGATCGGGCCCATCAACTTCCTGTTCGGGACCCGCTGGTATGCCTCTACCGGAGACTTCGGCATCTTCGCCATCATCCTCACCTCCTTCGCGGGCACGGCGGGGGCCATTCTCGTGGGGGTGCCCATCGGCCTGATGACGGCCATTTTCCTGTCCAAGGTGGCGCCGCCTAAGTTTGCCGCCGTAGTTCATGCGGCAGTGGAACTGCTGGCCGGCATCCCCTCCGTGGTGTACGGCCTGGTGGGTATGATCCTGCTGGTGCCCGCCATCCGGGTGGCCTTTGACCTGCCCTCCGGCGCCACGCTCCTGGCGGCTATCATCGTGCTGGCGGTGATGATTCTGCCCTCTATCGTCTCCGTGTCGGAGACGGCGCTGCGCGCCGTGCCCCGGGAGTATGAGGAGGCGTCTCTGGCCCTGGGGGCCACCCATATCGAGACCGTGTTCCGCGTCAGCGTGCCCGCTGCCCGCAGCGGCATCGCCACCGCCATTGTGCTGGGCATCGGCCGGGCCATCGGTGAGGCCATGGCCATCATTATGGTGGCGGGCAATGTGGCCAATATGCCGGGCCTGCTGACGCCGGTGCGGTTTTTGACCACCGCCATTGCCTCGGAGATGTCCTACGCCTCCGTGGGCTCCCTCCACCGCAATGCCCTGTTCTCCATCGGCCTGGTGCTGTTCCTCTTCATCATGCTGATCAATGTGTTCCTCAACGTCTTTATCAAGCGGAAAAAGGAGGACTGACCGAACATGGAATCTCATACCCTGTCCCCCCGGCGCCAGCTGTACGACAAGGGCCTGCGGGTGGTGCTGTACTTCTGCGGCTTCCTCACCTGCGCGCTGCTGGTTCTGATCATCGGCTATATCTTCTACCGGGGCGTCCCATTCATCAGCTGGGAGCTGCTGTCTACCCAGTCCAGCTATATCAACGACACCATCGGTATCCTGCCCAATATCCTCAACACGCTCTATATCATCCTGCTGTCCATGGTGATCGTGCTGCCCCTGGGCGTGGGCGCCGCCATCTATCTGACGGAGTACGCCACCAACCGGCGTCTGGTGGCTGTCATCGAGTTCGCCACCGAGACCCTCACCGGCATCCCCTCCATCATCTTCGGCCTGGTGGGTATGCTGTTCTTCATCCAGATGATGGGATTGAAGACCGGTGTGCTGGCCGGCGGCCTGACCCTGGTGGTGATGATCCTGCCCACCATCGTCCGCACCACCCAGGAGAGCCTGAAGACCGTGCCGGACTCCTACCGGGAGGGTGCCCTGGCCATGGGCGCCGGTAAATGGCACATGGTCCGCACTGTGGTGCTGCCCAACGCGGTGGACGGCATCGTCACCGGCTGCATCCTGGCGGTGGGCCGCATTGTGGGCGAGAGCGCGGCGCTGCTGTACACCGCCGGCTTCGGCCTGGTGCTCAATAACTTTGTGACTGCGCTGGAATCCTCCTCCGCCACATTGACCGTGGCCCTGTATGTGTATGCCAGTGAGCGGGGCGAGACAGACATCGCCTTCGCCATCGCCACCATTTTGATGCTGCTGACGCTGGTCATCAACCTGTCCGCCAATCTGGTGGGCCGGAAGCTGAAGAAAAACTGACGAGGAGGATACGAAATGTCCACCATCATTCAAGTAAAGGACCTGAATCTGTGGTACGGGGCGCACCATGCCCTCCACGGTGTGAATATCGACATTCCGGAGCATGAGATCACCGCCCTGATCGGCCCCTCCGGCTGCGGAAAGTCCACCTTTCTGAAGACCCTGAACCGGATGAATGACCTGGTACCGGGCATCCGCATTGAGGGGGAGGTCAACTACGCCGGGCAGAACATCTACGCCCCCAATGTGGACACCACCTGGCTGCGCAAGCAGATCGGCATGGTGTTCCAGAAGGCCAATCCCTTCCCTATGAGCATCTATGACAACGTGGCCTACGGCCCCCGGACCCACGGCATCCGCTCCCGGGCCAAGCTGGACGAGATCGTGGAGAACTCTCTCCGCTCCGCCGCCATCTGGGACGAGGTGAAGGACCGGCTGAAGAAGAGTGCCCTGGGCCTCTCCGGCGGCCAGCAGCAGCGGCTGTGCATTGCCCGTGCCTTGGCAGTGGAGCCGGAGATCCTGCTGATGGATGAGTCCACCAGCGCCCTGGACCCCATCTCCACCTCCAAGATCGAAGACCTTGCAGTGGAACTGAAAAGCAAGTATACTGTCATCATGGTGACCCACAATATGCAGCAGGCCGCCCGTGTCTCCGACAACACGGCGTTTTTCCTGCTGGGGGATCTGGTGGAGTTCGGCAGGACGGAGACACTGTTCTCCACCCCCACGGACAAGCGCACAGAAGACTACATCACCGGCCGGTTCGGCTAAGGAGGGACGTAAGGTGAGAAACAGATTTGGCGAGCAGCTGGAGCGGCTGCACGTGGAAATGATCCAGATGGGCGCCCTGTGTGAGGATGCCATCTCTGCCGCGGCCCAGGCCCTGATGAAGGGTGACGAGGACCTGGCACGCGCCGCCGGGGAGGCGGAGCGGGAGATCGACCAGAAGGAGCGGGAGGTGGAGAACCTCTGCCTGAAGCTGCTGCTGCAGCAGCAGCCCGTGGCACGGGACCTGCGGGAGATCTCCTCTGCGCTGAAGATGATTTCCGATCTGGAACGGATCGGGGACCAGGCGGCGGACATCGCGGAGCTGACCCGGTTCGTGCGTCTGCCGGACGGCCCCGGCCGCCAGCGGATCGAGGAGATGTCCAAGGCCGTCATCCGGATGGTGACAGACAGTGTGGACTCCTTTGTAAAGCGGGATCTGGAGCTGGCCCGGGAGGTCTGCCGGGAAGACGACCAGGTGGACGACCTGTTCAACCAGGTGAAAAAGGAGCTGATCGGGCTGATCGCCGCAGACGCCGACTCCGGCGAGCTGTGGCTGGATCTCATCATGGTGGCCAAGTATCTGGAGCGGATCGGCGATCACGCCACCAACGTGGCGGAGTGGGTGGAGTACTCCATTACGGGGAATCACCCCTCCAACAACTGAGCGGCCTGCGCACAGGCGCGGCGCCGATATTGAAAAGGGGGAGGGGCCATGCTTACCTATGAGGATGTGAAAAACAATTCTGCGGTCCGGACCTATATCCAGAGGGCGGACGAGTCTCTGACCGCTCTGGGCTATACGGAGCACAGCTTTGCCCACGTGACGGCGGTGGCGGAAAACGCCGCCTATATCCTCTCCACCCTGGGGTATCCGGAGCGGACGGTGGAGCTGGCAAAGATCGCCGGGTTTCTTCACGACATCGGCAACCTGGTGAACCGGGTGGATCACTCCCAGTCCGGTGCGGTCATGGCCTTCCGCATTCTGGACAACATGGATTGTCCTCCGGAGGAGATCGCCACCATCGTTACCGCCATCGGCAACCACGACGAGGGCACCGGCATGCCGGTGAACGCCGTGGCGGCGGCACTGATCCTGGCGGACAAGTCCGACGTCCGCCGCAGCCGGGTCCGGAATCCGGATATGGCCAGCTTCGACATCCATGACCGGGTGAACTACTCGGTGAAGAAGTCCGTCCTGAAGATCAACGAGGAGCACACGCTCATCAAGCTGAAGCTGTCCGTGGACACGAAGTACGGCTCTGTCATGGACTATTTTGAGATCTTCATGGGCCGGATGCTCCTCTGTCGAAAGGCAGCGGAGAAGCTGGGCCTGCAGTTCAAGCTGATGATTAACGAGCAGCAGCTGATCTGACCGGCCGCCGGAGGGAGACACCCTCCGTCCCTCCAGCGGGGCGGAGAGATTGAATGGGGAGGGATATCTGTGATCTATCTGCTGGAGGATGACGACAGTATCCGGGATTTTGTGATCTATACATTGAACAGCCAGGGTATGGAGGCCAGGGGCTTTCCGCTGCCCTCCCTGTTCTGGCAGGCCGTGGGAGAGCAGATGCCTGCCCTGGTGCTGCTGGATATCATGCTGCCGGAGGAGGATGGACTCAGCGTCCTGAAAAAGCTCCGGGCCACGCCCCGCACGGCCAAGCTGCCGGTCATCATGCTGACGGCCAAGGGCACGGAGTACGACAAGGTGGTGGGTCTGGACGGCGGCGCCGATGACTATGTGGCCAAGCCCTTCGGCATGATGGAGCTGCTCTCCCGCATCCGGGCGCTGCTGCGGCGGACGGAGACGGAGAACGGCACCCTCCGCTGCGGCATTCTGGAGGTGGATCCGGGGCAGCACATCGTCCGGGTCCGGGGACAGGAGACCATCCTGACCCAGAAGGAGTTTGAAGTGCTGTGCCTGCTGCTACGCAACCCCGGCCAGGTGCTTTCCCGGGAGCAGCTGATCGAGAACGTCTGGGGCTACGCCTTTACCGGCGAGAGCCGGACCGTGGACGTCCACGTGCGGACCCTCCGCCAGAAGCTGGGGGAGGCGGGCGCTTACATCGAGACGGTCCGGGGCTATGGCTACAAGATCAGCCCTGTGAACTGACAGGGGGGCTGGAGAGACATGACGAAACGGATCTTTCGCTCCATCCTGGGCGTGTCCCTGGCAGTGCTGCTGGCCAGCCTGGTGCTGATCGTGGGCGTGCTCCACGGTTATTTCCAGGATCGGGTCTCCGGTGAGCTGGAGAGTCTGGCAGAGTACATCGCCCATGGGGTAGAGGAGAATGGCACGGACTATCTCACAGAGGATCTGCCCGGCAGCTACCGGATTACCTGGGTGGATGCGGACGGCACCGTGCTCTTCGACAACCGGCAGGACCCGGAGGAGATGGGGAACCACGCCCAGCGGGAGGAGATCCGGGAGGCGCTGATCCTGGGGAAGGGACATGCGGTCCGCTATTCGGACACGCTTTCCCAGCAGACGCTGTATGCGGCCCAGCGGCTTGCCGACGGAACGGTGCTGCGGGTGTCCAGCGCCCAGTATTCCGTCTGGGTCCTGGTACTGCAGGCGCTGCAGCCGGTGGCGCTGATGATGCTGCTGGCCTTCATCCTGGCCATGGCGCTGGCTTCCCGGGTGGCGCGGCAGCTGGTGGAGCCCATCAACGCCATCGACCTCAATGACCCCGCCGGCAGCGAGACCTATGAGGAGCTGACGCCCCTGCTGTCCAAGCTCCGCAGCCAGCAGAGGCAGATCCAGCGGCAGATGCGGGATTTAAAGCGCCGGCAGGAGGAGTTCACCGCCATCACGGAGAACATGAGCGAGGGCTTCCTGGTGATCGACCAGGAGACGCGGGTGCTGACTTACAATTCCGCCGTGTTGCGGCTGCTCTACGCGCAGGTCCCCACAGAGGAGGGAGAGAGCGTCTACGCCCTGAACCGGGAGGCGGGCTTCCGCCGCTGCGTGGAGGAGGCTCTGGCCGGTCGGCGGTGTGAGCAGCTGCTGGAAAAGGACGATGATTGCCGCCAGATCATCGCCAGTCCTGTGGAACAGGACGGCCAGATCGCGGGTGCGGTGCTGGTGATCCTGGATGTGACGGAGAAGGAGCAGCGGGAGCGGCTGCGGCGGGAGTTCACCGCCAACGTCTCCCACGAGCTGAAGACGCCCTTGACCTCCATCCTGGGTACGGCGGAGATCCTGCAGAACGGTTTGGTGAAGCCGGAGGACGTCCCCCACTTCGCCGGGAACATCCACCGGGAGACGGAGCGGCTCATCGGGCTGGTGAACGACATCATCAAGTTGTCCCGCCTGGACGAGGGCGGCGGCCTGGGCCAGTGGGAGACCGTGGATCTGTACGAGGAGGCGCGGGCCGTCCTGGAGCAGCTGGCTCCGGCGGCCCAGCGGAAACAGGTGACCACCCGGCTCCAGGGCGGCGAGGCTCTGGTGCGGGGCGTACCCCAGATCGTGGAGGAGATCGTCTACAACCTCTGCGACAACGCCATCGCCTACAACCGGGCGAACGGCAGCGTCACCGTCACAGTGGAAAATACCGCCTTCGGCCCTCGGATCACGGTGGCGGATACTGGCATCGGCATTCCCCGGGAGGCCCAGGGCCGGGTATTCGAGCGGTTTTACCGGGTGGACAAGAGCCATTCCTCCGGCGGCACGGGACTGGGGCTCTCCATCGTCAAGCACGGGGCGGCCTATCTGGGTGCCCAGGTGGAGCTCCACAGCGAACCGGGCCACGGCAGCACCTTTACGCTTACCTTTCCGAAGGCGGGAGCATGAGGGGGGGCTTGCAATCCCGGCGGAAGTGTGCTAGGATAACCGGAGATTGATGAATGATTGGAGGGGTGTGAAGATGCGGATCTGACCTTCGTGTTTTGGCATAGAGGGTTGCTGCGGCGAAGACGCAGCGTCTTTTTCCATGCCATTGCAGGGAAGGCAGACCGCTGATCTCACCCAGGTATCGCACAGCCCCGGATGCGGGGTGAATGCCGTATGCCCGGCCGCGGGAGAGGTCTGCTCTCCCGCGGCCGTTTTTTGCTGCGCAAAAGCACGGCGAATCGGAAATGACGGATGAGACGCTCATGTGCGCGGCATTTGCCGAAGTCTGCGGTGCGCCAGACCGCACATGAGGGTCTGCGCAAAGGAGGAATGCGATATGTCCATGATCGACGTCTCGAATCTGACATTTGGATACGAGGGCAGTCCGGAGCTCATCTTTGACCATGTGGGCTTTCAGATCGATAGCGGCTGGAAATTGGGCTTTACCGGGCGGAACGGCCGGGGAAAGACCACCTTCCTGCGGCTGCTCCAGGGGGAGTACCCGTACAGCGGCACCATCTCCGCCTCTGTGGAATTTGAGTACTTCCCCTACGAGGTGGCGAACCTGTCCCGGACGGGCCTGGAGGTGGTGCGGGAGATCGCGCCGGAGGCGGAGGACTGGGAGATCCAGCGGGAGCTGGGGCTTCTGGACCTGGCAGAGAGATCACTGGAGCTGCCCTTTTCCAGCCTCTCCAACGGGGAGCGGACCAAGGTGCTGCTGGCGGCCATGTTTTTGAAGGAGAATGCCTTCTTGCTGATCGACGAGCCCACCAACCATCTGGACCTGGAGGGACGGCGGAAGCTGGGGAGCTATCTGGCCCGGAAGCGGGGATTTCTGCTGGTATCCCATGACCGGGCGTTCCTGGACCAGTGTGTGGACCATATTCTGGCCATCAACCGGACCAATATTGAGATCCAGCGGGGGAATTTCTCCTCCTGGTGGGAGAACCGCCGGAGGCAGGACGCCTTTGAACTGGCCCGGCAGGAGAAGCTGCAGAAGGACATCGGGCGGCTGACGGAGTCCGCCCGCCGTGCCTCCGGCTGGTCGGACCGGACGGAGAAGAGCAAGTTCGGTGTGGACAAGACCGGGGCCAAGGCAGCGGACCGGGGCTTTGTGGGCCACAAGGCGGCCAAGCTGATGCAGCGGTCCAAATCCATCCAGCGCCGCCGGGAGGAGGCAGTGGAGGAGAAGAAGCAGCTGCTGCAGAACCTGGAGCGGCAGGAGGCGCTGGCGGTTACGCCCCTGCCCTGCCGGACGGGTGCGCGGCTGGCGGAGTTCCGGGACGTAGCCGTGTGCTACAACGGTCGCAGGGTCTGCCGGGAGATCACCTTCGAGGTGCTGGCGGGGGAGCGGATCGCCCTCCAGGGCGCAAACGGCTGCGGCAAGTCCAGCCTGCTGAAGCTGCTGCTGGGGGAAGAGATCCCCCACAGCGGCACGGTGGAGACCATGAGCGGCCTGGTGGTGTCCTATGTCAGCCAGAATACGGACCACCTGCGGGGCAGCCTGACGGAGTTTGTCCGGACCCAGGGTCTGGACGGCAGCCGGTTCCGGACCATCCTGCGGAAGCTGGATGTTCCACGGGAGCAGTTTGAGAAGGACCTGGCAGATTACAGCAGCGGCCAGAAGAAAAAGGTGCTGCTGGCCGCAAGCCTCTGCACACAGGCACACCTGTACGTGTGGGATGAGCCGCTGAACTTTATCGACGTCATCTCCCGGATGCAGGTGGAGGATCTGCTGCTGGCCTGTCGGCCGACCCTGCTGTTCGTGGAGCACGACGCCCGCTTCTGCGACGAGATCGCCACCCGGCGCATCCGGATCCAGAGGGAATGACTCGAAACAAGAAGACGCCCTCCGCAGTTGTGCGGAGGGCGTCCGTTTTCCTTTGTGATTACCAGAGGTCGGGCCAGAATACCTGGCCGTCCTCCGACCGGAAGGGCTCGGGCACCGTGTCCTCTTCCAGCATCCGGGCCCGGATGGCGGCGGAGAGGTCCTCCACTGTGCCGGGGCCGTAGTCGGCAAAGGACGCCGAGTCCATCAAAATGGCGCCCGCCCGGGCCATGTCCTCCAGATTCACCCGCTGGATCTCCTCGGTATGGGAGGAGCAGCAGTCCGTCAGCACCACGGTGTTGTACTCCAGAGCGATGGCGTCATAGCAGGTGGTGCGGATGCAGTTGGGGGTGGTGGTGCCGGTGAGGATCACCGTCCGCACGTCCAGCCGCCGGAGGATCAGGTCCAGCTCCGTCTGGAAAAAGGCGCTCCACCTGGGCTTGATGATGGTGTAGTCCCCGGGCTGGGGGCGCAGGCCCTCCGGTGCCTGGGCGCTGTTGGGACCGGTGGAGGCGGGGCGGCAGGCCCGGCCGCCAGCGACCCAGCCGGGGTAACGGGTCAGCTCCACATCGCTGCCGTCAGCGCGGTAGAGCCGCTTGACAAAGAATACCGGAATGCCCTTGGCCCGGGCCAGCTCCACGGCCCGGACGCAGTTGGGGACCATGGACTGGGCGAAGCGGATCCAGTGTCCGCCCTCCGGATGAACAAAGCCGTTTTCCATATCGATGACCAGCAGGGCGGAGCGGGTGGGATTGGGTTTCATCAGCAGAACCTCCTGTCAGAGTTTTTGAAAAATATGGATGCGAAAGGAGATACGGGTGGTGAGAGACTCCAGGTCCGCCAGACGCTTTGCACCTGTCTTGGGGGTCTTCCAGTAATAGGGCGTCATCTGGAACAGGGCGCGGATGTCTGCCTGGCAGGGGAGGGTGATGGTGCCCTCTACCGGCACGATGGACTGATAGGCGAACCCCTCATAGGGGGTCTCCTTTTCCTCATTGGGATAGGGACGGTCGTAGAGGACCTGCTTCAGCTCCCAGAGGTGGTCCGGTCCGGGCACCACGTAGAGGAAGTGCCCGCCCGGCCTCAGCACTCGCCGGAATTCCTCCAGCGCCAGGGGGGAGAAGCAGTCCAGCAGAATGTCCGCCGCGCCGTCCGCCGCCGGCAGGTGGAAGGAGGAGGCCACAGCCCACGCAATGCCCTTCTCCCGCTTGGCGGCGGATCGGAGAATGGGCTTGGAAATGTCGGTTCCCGCCATCCGGGGGGATTTTCCCGCGGCGGCCAGGGTCCGGAAGATACCGGAGGTGTAGAATCCCTCGCCGCAGCCCACGTCCCAGATCACCGGCGATTCGCCGGAAAGAGACAAAATCTGACAACAGAGCGTATTGAGAAGCGGATCATAATACCCCTTGGAGAGGAAATCCCGCCGTGCGGCGGCCATATCCCGGTCATCTCCCGGATCGGCGGAGTGCTTTTGATTGGGGGGCAGCAGATAGGTGTAGCCCTCCCGGGCAATGTCATAACTGTGTCCGGCCGGGCAGCGATAGGCCCGGTCTCCGCGGTCCAGCGGCGCCCCGCAGACGGGGCAGCGGAAAAGACTTTCCATCACGTGTCCTCGCCCGTCACATCGTTGATCCACTTCCGGCTCCGCAGCCGCAGGATACCCCAGGGGCACTTGCACACATTTTCCGACTGGATGCATAGGCACACCACCGCTACCGGGGCGTTGAACACCAGGGCAGTCAGGAAGGTCAGAGGTACAGCGATGACCCACTGGCAGCTCAAGTCGATGATGGAGGCCATGCGGGAGTCGCCGCCCGCCCGAAGCAGGCCGGTGATGTTGGTGATGTCAAAGGCCTTCAGCGGCAGCATGAAGAGATATACGACGCACATGGTGACGGCGATCTCCAGCGCCAGCCCCTCCAAATGGAACAGAGGATAGAGATAGGGGATGAACACCGTAGGCAGGAGGACCGCCAGGCACACCGACACCACGAGACCCACTCCGAAGGAGACCGTCAGCAGGCAGCAGCCCAGAGAGTAGACCTCCTCCCGGCCGGCGCCCTCACCGATCCGCTTGCCCACAATCACGGCGGTGGCGCCTGCGATGCCGAAGCAGGCCACAGTGGAGAACTTGTCGATGTTGCCCATGATGGCGTGGGCCGCCAGCATATCCGTGCTGATGGCCATGTGGCCCATGACGGCGGTCATAACGCTGACGCCCAGACCCCACAGCACCTCGTTCACCAGAACGGGGGTGGCGTATTTCAGGAAGCTCCGCGCCATGGCCCCGCCGGGCCGCAGCAGCAGGCGGAGCATCAGGGGCACTCGGCGGTAGCGGGGGGCATAGACCGCGACGATCACGAACTCCAGCACCCGGGAGGTCAGGGTGGCAATGGCAGCACCGGTGATCCCCAGCGCAGGCGCGCCGAACTTGCCGAAAATGAGAATGTAGTTCAAGCCCGTGTTGGTCAGCATGGAGATGCCGAAGACGATCATGCCCATGGCGGGATTCTCCGTGCTGCGCTGCATGCCGATGTAGACGGAGCTGATGGTGTTGAAGATATAGCTGAGGCCAACAATCCGGAGATAGGGGGCGCCCAACTCAATGAGCAGGTCGTTGTTGGTCACCAGAGCCATCACATGGAGGGGGAAGAAGAACAGCACAGCGGCCACGGAAACCGCAATGATGAGCCCGGCGTAAAGGCTGACGCCCATACAGCGGTTGATGCTGTCGGTGTCCCCCTTGCCCCAGTACTGGCTGGCCAGGACGGAGAGTCCGCTGAGCAGGCCCAGGATGATGATCTGGAGCAGGTAGATGGGCGTGTTGGCGGCAGTGACAGCGGACAGCTCATTCTGCCCCAGCATACCCACCATGAAGGTGTCCACAAATCCCAGGGAAGTGGTGATGAGATTCTGCAGGATCAGCGGCAGAGCCAGCAAGAACAGCCGCTTGTAGAAGCCGGGCTCCCGATGAAGATGACGAAACATAAAAGACGAAACCTCTTGAAACTGAAAAGTAAAATTGCCTTACAGCATGGGCATCCGCGTGTCGTGGTGGCGCCGCAGGGCGTCCGCACAGGCGTCGATGTCGCCCTTGTCAGTCTCCGGGCCGAAGCTCAGGCGGATCACCCCGCCGGAGACCTTCTTGGATAGCTTCAAGGCCGCGATCACGTGACTGGGCTTGCCCTGATGGCAGGCGGAGCCGGCGGAGATGCAGACGCCCTGACTGCCCAGGTCATTGACAATATTTTGGCTGGGCCAGCCTACGAGAGAGATGGAGAGGATATGGGGCGCGCCGCCGGGGGCGGAGAGGATTTTCAAGTCGGGGATGGCGGACAGCCGCTCTGCGGCATAGTCCCGGATTTTCGCCATGCAGCGGAGCTTCTCCTCCAAATTTTCCCGCCGCAGCTCCACAGCCCTGGCAAAGCCCGCGATCTGGGCCGTGGCTTCGGTGCCGGCCCGGAGGCCGCCCTCCTGCCCGCCGCCGGCCAGCAGCGGCTTTGGATTCCGGACCCGGGGACCGATGTACAGAGCGCCGATGCCCTTGGGCCCGCCGATCTTGTGGGCGGAGATGGTGAGGAAGTCCGCCCCCAGCGTTTTTGCGGAGCAGGGGACCTTCAAAAAGCCTTGGACCGCGTCGGTGTGCAGCAACGTCTGTGGGTTCTTCACCGCCAGGCCCCGGGCGATCTCAGCGATGGGATAGATGTTTCCCAGCTCGTTGTTCACCAGCATGCAGGACACCAGCGCCGTGTCCTGCCGGACGGCGGCGAGGACCTGCTCCGCAGAGAGGGAGCCGTCCTGAGCCGGGACAAGATACGTCACCTCGTATCCCTGCCGCTCCATCCAGCGGCAGGCTTCCAGCACGGCGCTGTGCTCCACTGCGGTGGTAACGATGTGGCGGCCCAGGTGGCGGTTCTGCCAGCAGGCGGCGGTGACAGCCCAGTTGTCCGCCTCTGTGCCGCAGGAGGTGAAGAACAGCTGCTTGGCCCCACAGCCCAGTGCGTCCGCCACGGTCTTCCGCCAGACTTCCACCCGGCGCTTCATCTCCAGCCCCATGGGGTACTGGGAGCTGGGGTTGCCGAACTGTTCGGTGAGCACCTCATACATGGCATCCGCCACCGCCCGGGGAACGGGCGTAGTGGCGGCGTGGTCCAGATAAATCATGAAAAACGATCTCCTTGCAGTTGGGCCTTGCCCAACAGTAAAAATTACAGTATAATCGAAACGCATCAAGTTATTATATAAAGGTTTTGCGGAAAGTGCAAGGAGATTCCATGAAAGTTGCCATCTATACCTTGGGCTGCAAGGTGAACCAATATGAGACTCAGGCCATGGAGCAGGAGCTGCTGGCAAGGGGGCACACGCTCACGGAGTTTTCCGATGAGGCGGATGCCTATATCGTGAACACCTGCTCCGTCACGGCAGTCAGCGACCAGAAGTCCCGGCAGGTGATCCACGGCGTCCAGCGGAAGCACCCCGGCGCCGTGGTGGCGGTGTGCGGCTGCTATCCCCAGACCCACGCGGACAACGTGCGGAAGCTGGGGGTGGACCTGATCTCCGGCACCGGCGACCGGACGGGTTTTATCCGCCTTCTGGAAGAGGCCGCGGCGGAGAAGCGGCAGATCGAGGCTATCGACCAGCCTTTTGAGCGGCGGGTGTTCGAGGTCCTGCCCGCCGGCGGCCTGGGGGGCCGCACCCGGGCTATGCTGAAGGTGGAGGACGGGTGCGTCAACTTCTGTACCTACTGCATCATTCCATACGCCCGGGGACGGGTGCGGTCCCTGCCCGTCCCCACTGCCGTGGAGCAGACTCGGGCCCTGGCGGCAGAGGGCTACCGGGAGATCGTGGTGACGGGCATCGAGATCTCCTCCTGGGGCCAGGACCTGAAGAACGGAGAGACCCTGATCGACCTACTGGAGGCTGTCTGCACCGCCGCACCGGCTGTCCGCATCCGGCTGGGGAGCCTGGAGCCCCGGACCATCACAGAGGAGTTCTGCCGCCGGGCGGCCGCCCTGCCGAACCTCTGCCCCCAGTTCCACTTGTCTATGCAGTCCGGATGCGACGACACCCTGAAGCGAATGAACCGGAAATACGATACTACTCGATATGCGCAGTCCGTTGCACTTTTAAATCAATATTTTGACCACCCCGCTGTCACCACGGACCTCATCACCGGGTTTCCGGAGGAGACGGAGGAGGAATTTGCCCAGACGCTGGACTTCATCCGCCGGTGCGGCTTTGCCCAGATGCACATTTTCCCCTACTCCGTCCGGCCCGGCACCCCGGCGGCCAAGATGCGTCAGGTGCCGAAGGCCGTGAAGGAAGAGCGGGCCCGCCAGGCGGCGGCGGTGGCGGAGGCGCTCCACCGGAACTATCTCGCGGCCTGTGTGGGAGCGGTGTATCCCGTCCTCTTTGAACAGCCCAAGGACGGCAGGTATTTCGGCCACGCACCCAACTATATGGAGGTGCTGGCGGACGGGACGGACCTGCATAACCAGGTGCGGAATGTGAAAGTCACCGGCACTGACGGAGCATCCCTGCTGGGTGAGCTTTTGGAGGACTGACATGAAGAGCCATTTCTTTGCCTACATCTCCCGGATGCGGTTCATCCAGCGGTGGGCCCTGATGCGCAACACCGCGCCGGAGAACGTCCAGGAGCACAGTCATCAGGTGGCCGTCCTGGCCCACGCTCTGGCGGTGATCCGCAACGAGAAGTTCGGCGGCCGCCTGGACCCCGGCGCCGTGGCGGTGGCGGCGCTGTACCATGACGCCAGCGAGATCCTGACCGGCGACATGCCCACCCCCATCAAGTACGACAACCCGGCTATCCGAAACGCCTACAAGGACGTGGAGGCGGTGGCGGAGGGCAAGCTGCTCCACATGCTGCCGCCGGAGCTTCAGGGGGTGTACGGGCCCATCCTGACGCAGTCCGACCCGGAGGTGCGGCAGGTGGTGAAGGCGGCGGACAAGCTCTCCGCTTATATCAAGTGTGTAGAGGAGCTGAAAGCCGGCAACAACGAATTCCGGCAGGCCGCCGGCCAGACCCGGAAAGCCCTGGAGGGCTATGAACTGCCGGAAGTGACGTACTTTCTGGAGACCTTTATGGACAGCTTCTCCCTGACCCTGGACGAGCTGCAGTGAACAAAGAACCGCCCTGGCGCACAGCGCCAGGGCGGTTCTTTGTTCACTTGTTCAGCTTGGAGCAGATCAGCCCGCCCAGGCGGCGGACACCCTCCTCGATCAGGTCCTCCGGCGTGTTGCCGAAGCTCATGCGCATACAGTTCTTCCCCTGGCCGTCCCGGTCGGAGAAGAAGCCCTCTCCCGCCACAAAAGCCACGTTCACAGCCGGGTCTGTGGAAGACTCCTGCAGCAGGGCGGAGGTGTCGATGCCGCCGGGCAGCTCCACCCAGGTGAAGAGGCCGCCGTCCGGATTGCTGTGCTTGGTACCGGCGGGGAAATACCGGTCGATGCTCTGGAGCATCACGTCCCGGCGCCTGCGGTACAGGTCGCAGATCATCTGGTGGTGGGCCGGGTAACAGCCCCGCTTGAAGAACTCCGCGCAGAGGATCTGGGGCAGCATGGAGGTGTGGGAGTTGGTGGCGGACTTCACGTCCACCAGATGCTGGATGGTCTCCGTATCCGCCACCACATAGCCCAGGCGGGAGCCGGGGGAGAAAATCTTGGAGAAGCTGCCCGCCATCACCACATGGCCTGTGGTGTCGAAGTGCTTGATGGGAGGCAGGTCCTCTCCGCTGTACCGGATATCCCGATAGGGGTCGTCCTCCAGCACCAGCACGTCGTATTTGGCGGCCAGCTCCGCCACGGCCTTCCGCCGCTCCAGGCTGAGGGTGCGGCCGCTGGGGTTCTGGAAGGTGGGAATGACATAGATCATCTTGGGATGGCACTGCCGGATCTTCCGCTCCAGATCCTCCGGGATCAGGCCGTTGTCATCCATGGCCACACCCACGCACCTAGCCTCGAACATATCGAAGATCTCCACGGACTGGACGAAGGTGGGGGCCTCCACCAGGATCACCTCGCCGGGGTCGATGTACGCCTGGCAGGCCAGGTTGATGCCCTCCAGGCCGCCGGTGATGATTATGACGTTGTCCACGCCGCAGTCGATGCCCTTGGGAGCCAGCAGTTCCCGGACCACCACCTCCCGCAGGTCCCGGATCCCCTCAATGGGGCCGTACTGCAGGGCCTCCACGCCCCGGGTGTCCGTCCGCAGCACCTCGTCGGCCAGCTGGCGAATGGTGTCCACCGGCAGGGCCTCTCTGGCGGGGGAACCGCCGCTGAAGGAGATGATGTCCGGGTTGGTCATGGACCCGAACAGTCCTTTGACCACATTGGCCGTGAAGGCCATTTTTTCCATACGCTTGGCATAAGGCACCATTCTGCGCTGTCCTCCATTTCAAGGGCGCGCCCTTCCGGCGCGCCGCTGTGTGATTTGATCGTTTCAGTATACCACACCAGGCGGGAAAACTCAATTCCCCAAAAACAAGCCGTCCCGGGGCATTGCCCCGGGACGGGAGGATGGTCATTCCAGGGGAATTTGGATGTCTCCCACCTGCACGGCGGCGACCTGGCTCACGTCCAGCAGGTCCTGGAACTGGCTGGTGAAGCTGACGGAACCGTGGCCGTCATCCTGGGAGATGCTGGTACTGCCAGTAAGGCCTGTGGCCAGTTCCCGAACTGGCTGGGTGGTGCCGTCCCGGCACACCAAGGTAGTGGCCTGCAACAGGTTGTCTATGCTCTCATAGGGCACGGGGGCGGACACGTCTCCAAGCTTCACACTGATGGCAAAGGGGGACAAGGTGACCTGGGCATAGAGGCTGTCCTGCCGAAGGGAGCCGGTCCACGTCTGGCTAACGGCCTCCGGCTGGAAGGTGAGGATGGCAGGATGGGTTGCCAAGGCGGTCACCTGGCCGCCTGTGGATAACTGGGGGGGCAGTACCATCACCGTCAAGGGCTGGGCGGTGAAGTCCAAGTCGCCGTCCTTGGCCGTGATGCTGCAAAGGTAGGCGAGGGTGTTGGTTTCCGGGTCGTAGCCCTGGCTGGCTACCTCGCCGGAGCTGCCGTGGGAAAAGTTGGAAAGACGGTACGGCTGCAGGGTGTTCCAGCTAAGGAAGTAATCCCCGTAAGACGTGAAGTCCGACCAGTCCAGGCCATGCCACCTCTTCAGATCAGCGGCCTTAAAATCCGCCCAGGAGAAGTCTCCGGTAAGGTAATAGCCGATCTCGGGTGGATAGATGAAATCATCATCAGACTGATCTGCCCGCTGCACCGCCTCCCGGTCCACCGTATCCGGCAGTTGATAGTCCAGCACCAGGTAGACGGTTTTTTCACTGACCAGTGCCTGCCGTACCGTCAGGGTCACATCGTCGCAGACAGAGGTGACATACACCTCCTGAAAGGCTGCTTGTCCCATGGGTGTGGAGGCGGCCCACTCCCCGAAACGACTGGCAAGAATGGCGTCCCAGTTGGCGATGACTACCGCCCCGGCGGAGACCGTAAGGGTGACGATCAGCACCGCAGCCAGCAGCGCCTTTCGGAAAAATCCCCGGGGGCGGTAGACGGCGGTCCGGGCCTGAGGTTCCGGCTCCGCGGACAAAACAGCCTCCCGCAGCTGTTCCTCCAGCTCCGGCGGGGGCGCGCAGTGTTCCATTGACTCGTGATAGCGATTCATAAGCTCTCCTCCCATGTGTTCCGCAGGGCGTCCCGGCCCCGCTTCAGCCGCATTTTCACCGTGGGCACCGTCACCCCCAGGAGCCGCGCGATCTCCCGGAGGGTGTAGCCCTCGTAGTAGTGGAGGTGAAGGACTGTCCGCTGGGACTCCGGCAGGGCGGCCACGTGGTCCAACAGGCCCAGCTCCTCCGGCGTGACGGCGGCGGAGGCGGCCTCCAGCGGCAGCTCGGACCGGTTGGATCGCTTCCAGGCGTCCCGACACTGGTTCAGGGCCACCCGGAACAGCCATCGCCGCTCGTGGTCCGGCGAGGCAAAGACCGGCGCCCGGTACAGCCGCTTGCAGAACACCTCCTGCAAGATATCCTCCGCATCCGCCGGGTTCTTCATCTGGATCAGGCAGAAACGGTACAGGGACGGCCCATAGGTCCGGTATACCTGCTCAAAGAGCTGTTCCGCTTCGGTCACTGGCCTCACCTCCTTCTGCTGTGATTACGAGTGAGCGGGGCAAAAGGTCACAAAGAACTGCAAAAACTCCCCGGCTTCTGCCGGGGAGTTTCAGTTCAGGGCATCCGCCTGCTGTGTGAAGAGCTCCGTCACCCGCTCTGCCGTGGCGGGGCAGGAGGTGAGCGCCGGGTCCTGTGCCAGCAGCTGCTCCGCTGCCTGACGGGCCTCCTGCAGCAGCTGGGTGTCGCAGCCCAGATCCGCCACCTTCAGCCCCGGCAGGCCGTGCTGGCGCGCTCCGAAGAAGTCACCGGGGCCCCGGAGCCGCAGGTCCTCCTCCGCGATCTGGAAACCGTCAGTGGTCTTGGTCATGACCTTCAGTCTCTGCCTCGTCTCCTCGTTTCGGTTGTCGGAGATCAGGATGCAGTAGGACTGATGCTTCCCCCGGCCCACCCGGCCCCGCAGCTGGTGGAGCTGGGAGAGGCCGAACCGCTCCGCGTTCTCGATCACCATCACCGCGGCGTTGGGCACATCCACCCCCACCTCGATGACGGTGGTGGACACCAGAATGTCCGTCTCGTGGGCAGCGAAGGCGGCCATGACGGCGTCCTTCTCCTTGGGCTTCATCTTGCCGTGGACGAAGGCCACCTTGAGATCCGGAAACACCTCGGACTGGAGCTTTTTGGCGTATTCCGTCACCGCCTTGCGCTCGTCGGGGAGCTGGTCATTCTCCTCTACCATGGGACAGACGATATAGGCCTGGCGGCCCTCGCCCACCAGCTTGCGGATGAAGCGGTACACCCGCTGGTGATAGCCCCCGGTGACGGCGAAGGTCTGCACCGGCTGGCGGCCGGGGGGCAGCTGGTCGATGATGGACACGTCCAGGTCTCCGTAGAGGATCAGGGCCAGGGTCCGGGGGATGGGGGTAGCGGACATGACCAGAATGTGGGGGTGGTCCCCCTTGGCGGCCAGTTCCGCCCGCTGGGCCACACCGAAGCGGTGCTGCTCATCCGTCACCACCAGGCCCAGGTCGCGGTAGGCCACGCTGCCGGTGATGAGGGCGTGGGTGCCGATGGCAAAGTCGATCTCCCCGCTCTCCAGTTGCTGAGTGATGGACCGTTTCGTCTTGGCGGTGGTGGAGCCGGTCAGCAGGGCGCACCGGATACCCAAATTTTCCAGCAGAGGGGCCAGGCCCTGGTAGTGCTGCTGGGCCAGGATCTCCGTAGGGGCCATCAGGGCCGCCTGGCGGCCATTCTTCACCATGAAGTACACGCAGGCGGCGGCCACCATGGTCTTGCCGGAACCCACGTCTCCCTGACAGAGCCGGTTCATGGGCGTGCCGGAGCGCATGTCTGCCAGTGCTTCCTCCACACAGCGGCGCTGAGCGTCCGTCAGGGTGAAGGGCAGGGCACGGTAGAAAAGCTCCATGTCCACGCCGCCGCAAGGGGGCACGTGGACCACCTCCCGGCGGGAGCGGAGCCGCTCCAGCCCGATGGTGAAGAGGAACAGCTCCTCAAAGGCCAGCCGCCGCCGGGCCAGGTCTAGGGCCTCCGCGCTCTCCGGGAAGTGGATGTTCTCATAGGCGTACTCGATGCGGCAGAGCTGATGATGCTGCCGCACACGGTCCGGCAGCACGTCCGGCAGGATGTCCGCGCAGGCGTCCAGCCCCTGGCGGATGGACCGGGACAAAATCAGCTGGCTGACTCCGGCGGTAAGGGGATAGATGGGCACGATGCGGCCGGTGACCTCCCGCCGCCCCTCCGGCTCCACCACAGGATTGGCCATCTGATGCCGGAGGAGGGAGCCCTCCGCCCGGCCATAGAAGATATAGGTCTCTCCCTGGTGCAGGCTGTTTTTCAGCCACGCCTGGTTGAAAAAGGTCACATCCAGGGTGCCGGTGTCGTCCACCGCCCGGAGCTTCACCAGATCCAGCCCCTTGCGGATGTGGGAGATGGTGGGCGGGGACGCCACCATGGCGGCCACGCCGGCGGTCTCGCCGGGCACCAGGTCCGCAATGCGCCGCAGGGCAGAGCGGTCGTCGTAGGCCCGGGGGAAGTAAGAGATCAGGTCCCGCAGGGTGGCGATGCCCAGCTTGCCCAGGGCCTTGGCCCGCTGCTCCCCGATGCCCTTGATGTACCGCACATCTGTGTTCAGGTCCGCCATGGAATCACCTCCCGCCTTGCAAATCACTGGCCTCCATTATATAATGGCGCCAGAGAAAAAACAAGGAGATGGGTGCATGGGCGGATGGAAGAAGTGGGCGGGCTTCGTGATCTGGTGCGTGCTCCTGTTCGGCGGGATGATCGCGGCCGGAACGGACCTGTGGCCCCTGGGAGTGGCGGCAGTTGTCGCAGGCGCCGTGGGGCTGGTCCTGTGGAGCCGACGATATGCAACGGTGTTTGTGTGCCCCTCCTGCGGCGCAGAGTTATCGGGACAGGACTTCCGATCATCCAAGTGGAGCCTGAATGGGAGTAAAATCATGTATTGCCACATTTGTGGAGCGATGTTTCCCGTAGAGGAATGCCGCAGAAAAGAGCCATAAAAAAGAGCCCGGAATCCCGGGCACTTTTTTTGTAACAAAACTACTGCCCATGCGTCCTATGGCAGAGAGGAGGGGAGGCCGTGCCGGATTTTGAGGAGATCTATCAGACGTATTTCGCCGACGTGTACCGCTACATCCTGGCCCTCAGCCGGGACGCCCACACGGCGGAGGAGGTGACCCAGGAGACCTTCTTCCGGGCATTGGCCTCCATCGACCAGTTTCGGGGGGACTGCCAGCTGCGGGTGTGGCTGTGCCAGATCGCCCGGAACCAGTACCTCTCGCTGTGCCGGGAGCGAAAGCACCGGGGAGAGCTGGAGCAGGAGCCGGGGGACGACGGGCTGGAGTGCGGCTTTGCGGACCGGGACGCCGCCAAGCGGCTCCACCGGCTGCTCCATGACCTGCCGGAACCCTACAAGGAGGTGTTCTCCCTGCGGACCTTTGGGGAGCTGCCCTTTGCCCAGATCGGGGAGCTCTTCGGCAAGACGGAGTCCTGGGCCCGGGTCACCTACTTCCGGGCCCGCCAGAAATTGAAGGAGGGATTTGATGGACCAGCTGGACCATGATATCGTACAGGACCTGCTGCCCCTGTACCACGACGGCGTCTGCTCGGACAAGAGCCGGGCGGCGGTGGAAGAACACCTGCAAACCTGTGAGGCGTGCCGTGCCGCCCTAACGGCTATGGACGCGCCCCTGCCGGAGGTGGAAAAGGCCGCCGATGACGCGGCGGTAGCAGTGAAAAAAATATCCGGTGAGTGGAAGAGGGGCAAGCGCCGGGCCCATATCATTGGCGTGATTGTTGCCGTGGTGGTATGCGCGGCCGCCGCAGTGGGGATTTGGACCCTCACTACATGGACGTGCATCCCCATGGATGGCGGGGACTATACGCTGGATGTTTACCGGCTGAAGAGCGGAGGCGTGGGGGTCCACTGGGATTTTCGGGAGGGCCGGGAGACCTGGTATGCCCTGACATTCCGGGAGGAGGCGGACGGACTTCACTACTATCTGGAGCGGCCCATTCTCCGGGTGGAGTTGTTTGACTTTGACAGCAACTATAACCGGGGCGGGGACGCCATGTTTGAAAGCTGGTCGGATGATGCCATGGAGACCGAAGCGATCTACTTCGGCTTGGGTGAGGATGCCGTCTTGCTGTGGAAAGAGGGCGAGGAGGTGGACTTGCCCGCCGCCACCGCCGCCCAGGAGGAGATGTGGGCGATTGCGGAACTGCCACCGCAGGAGGTGCCGCAGGAATGAGAAAAGATGTCATTCCAGTGGAAGATGCACAGGGCGGGCCGCGCAGCCCGCGGCGTTTCCTCCGTCTTCTGGCCCTGCTCCTCGCCGCCTTCGCCCTGCTCTCCGCTGTGTGGTATTTCACAGCCTACCGGCCCTATGATGTTTACATGGAGGCCCTGCGGGCCCAGCCCGGGTGGCGGGAGGCTCCGGCCCTCCCGGGGTGCGGCACGGATGGGGAGGGTTACAACTGTAATGTGGCCCGGCCTGGATTTCTCCATTGGACGGGGAATCTGGGGATTGGCATGCCGAACCTGACGCTGGAAAACGGGGAGGAGGTGGGCTTCACAGATTCCCTCCTGATCTGGCCCCGGATGACCGGCGAGCCGGAACTGGGCGTCCTTCTCTTTGAGTATGACTTTCAGGAGGACGGCGTCACCTGTGCCGGCCACCAGCTCTACATTACGGCGGCGGGAGAGTACCGCCCCTATGGAGATGCGGCGGAGGACGCGGCCAATGCGCAGCTGCTGGCGGAGCACCAGGAGAACGTGGAGACGTTGCTGTCCCGGGCCCGGGAGATCTGGGGCCTGCCGTGACTCACAGGCCATGGAGCAAAAACCAGGCGGCCCGCCGGGATCTCCCGGCGGGCCGCTGCTCAATCGCACAGCTTCGTATTCACATAGTCATAGAACCGATAGGTGAGCCCGTTCTCCGTCACCGGCTCGCTGACGGCTCTTACAGTCCAGCCGGGCAGCTTGTCCAGATTGGGAAAGAAGGAGTCCGCGCCCTCCGCGGCGGCGTCCACCCGGGTCACGTAAGCCCGTGCGCATTGGGAGAGCAGAGCGGCGTAGATGCTGCCGCCGCCGATGACCCACAGCTGGTCCGGCGGGGTACCGGCTGTGGCCTCCCGCATGGCCGCCAGACTGGAGACGGTCTCCGCCCCCTCCCGGGAAAAGTCCGGGCAGTGGGTGATGACGATGTTCCGCCGCTTGGGCAGGGGCCGCCCGCCGGGAAAGGAGTCCAGCGTCCGGCGGCCCAGGATGACCGTGCCCCCCAGGGTGAGGGAGCGAAAGCGCTTCATGTCCGTAGGCAGGGAGAAGAGCAGATCATTGTCCCGGCCGATGGCCCAGTTTTGATCGACGACGACGATGGCATTCACAGCGCAGGCCTCCTCAAATAGCGATGGGGATCTGGTCCTCGAAGGGGGCGGGGATGTAGTCCTCCAGGGAGAAGCTGTCCCGGGTAAAGGCGTAGAAGTCCGTCACGGACGGGTCCATCCGGAACACCGGCGCCGAGGACGGCGTCTGGGCCAGCATCTTTTCAATGATGGGCACATGGCGGTCGTAGATATGGGCGTCCGCGATCACGTGGACCAGTTCGCCGGGCACCAGGTCGCTGACCTGGGCCAGCATGTGGACCAGCACCGCGTACTGCACTACATTCCAGTTGTTGGCGGCCAGCATGTCCTGGCTCCGCTGGTTCAAAATGGCGTTGAGGACATTCCCGGAGACGTTGAAGGTCATGGACCAGGCGCAGGGGTACAGATTCATCTCATGGAGATCCTGGTGGTTGTAGAGACTGGTGAGGATGCGGCGGGAGGCGGGGTTGTGCTTCAGGTCGTACAGCACCCGGTCCACCTGGTCCATCTCCCCTTCGGGATACTGGTGCTTGATGGAGAGCTGATAGCCATAGGCCTTGCCGATGGAGCCGTCCGGATCCGCCCACTCATCCCAGATGTGGCCGTTCAGGTCGTGGATGTTGTTGGACTTCTTCTGCCAGATCCACAGCAGCTCGTCCACCGCGGTCTTCCAGTAGGTCCGGCGGAGGGTCAAGATGGGGAACTCCTCCTGAAGGTCATAGCGGTTGACGATCCCGAATTTTTTCACAGTGTGGGCGGGAGTACCGTCCTCCCAATGGGGACGGACGGGCAGGTCTGTGTCCCAGACCCCGTGGTCCAGAATGTCCCGGCAGTTTTGCAGAAAGAGCGCATCGGCACGGCTCATGGGGGTCCCTCCTCAGCGTTGGGTATTTTTTTCAGTATAGCAAATCCGGGAGAAAAACACAATCGGCAGATGAAGCCCCGGCCGCCAAATTGGGGGCGTCTTTTCCTGTGCCTGTTGTGAAAATCGGCTATGTGTGGTAGAATACCTGCAAAACGGGCCCTGCCTCATCGGGCGCGGCGCCCGGTTCCACGGCCGAAGGGTGACCCGGCGGATGCTCCGGCGGGCGGAAAAGGAGGCGGGAGATGCCGGACCGGAAGGAGATCAACAAGCGGGGCTATCTGAAGGAGGACTTCCGGCTGTTCCACCTGAAGGACAGCCGGGCCCAGAAGGTGGACTATCACTACCACGCCTTTGACAAGCTGATCCTTCTCCTGGGGGGAAAGGTCACCTATGTGGTGGAGGGCGTCACCTACTTCCTTCAGCCCTGGGACCTGCTGCTGGTGGGACACGACCTGATCCACCGGCCCATCATCGACCCGGCGGAGCCCTATGAGCGGGTGGTGATCTGGCTGGGACGGGAGTGGCTGGAGCGGCGCAGCGACCCCGGCGAGGCGCTGGACACCTGCTTCGACACCACCCGGGAGCGGGGGTTCCACCTGCTGCGCTTCGACGCAGAGCGGCGGCTCCACTATATGCAGCGCATCCAGCAGCTGGAGGAGGCCCTGCGGGACCGGAGCTTCGGCGCCGCCCGCATGGCGGATACCCTCTGCCAGCAGATGCTGATCGACGTGAACCGGGATGTGCTGCGCTCCCGCACCGCCCAGGAGGAGCGGGACAGCTACCGGGTGGACCCCAAGATGGAGGAGGTGCTCCGGTACATTCTGGACCATCTGGGAGAGGAGCTGACGGTGGAGTCCCTCTCCAAGCGGTTTTTCATCAGCCGGTACTATCTGATGCACCGGTTCAAGGCCGTCACCGGCTACACGGTCCACCAGTACATCAGCCAGAAGCGGCTGCTGCGGGCCGGGGAGCTAATCCGCGCCGGCGTGCCGGTGATGAAGGCGGCGGAGCAGGCCGGATTTGAGGAGTATTCCACCTTCCTGCGGGCCTTCCGCGGCACCTTCCACATGAGTCCCCGGGAGTTCCGGTGACGAGGATACGGCAAAAGCCCGCCCGGGGATCGCTCCCCGGGCGGGCTTGCTGTTACTGGGCCTCGCCGGCTGCCAGGCGGAGGATAGCCTCCATGTCCGCGGGCTGGATCTTCACGAAGCCGCCGAAGGGGAAGCCGCCGGGCTTCTCCGCCCGGTGGGCCACCATGTCCGGGATGTCTTTGGCCTTGGCTCCCAGCTCGTCAAAGGTGATGGGCATCCCCAGGGAGTGGAAGAAGAGGCACAGCTTCTCGATGCCCTGGCGGGCGGTGGCCTCCGGGTCCGCAAAGTTCATCTCACAGCCGAAGACCCGCACGGCGAACTGGGCCAGCCGGACGGGATCATGGGGCAGCACGTACTCCATCCAGGCGGGCAGGATCACCGCAAGACCCGCGCCGTGGGCGCAGTCGTAGAAGGCGGAGAGCTCATGCTCGATCTGGTGGCTGGCCCAGTCCTGCTCCCGGCCCACGCCGCAGGAGTTGTTGTGGGCCAGCATCCCTGCCCACATCAGGTCCGCCCGGGCGGCGTAGTCATTGGGATCGGCAATGGCCTTGGGGGCCGCGTCCAGCACGGTCTTCAGCAGGGCCTCGCACAGCCGGTCCGTCAGCCCCACGTCGGGAGTGTTGGTGAAGTACCGCTCCATGATGTGGGCCATCATGTCCACCGCGCCGCTGGCGGTCTGGTAGGCAGGCAGGGAGCAGGTGAACCGGGGGTTCAGCACGGCGAATTTCGGGCGGATGACATCCGTCTTGGGGCAGCCCCACTTCAGGTTGCCCCGCTCCTGGGTGATGACGCAGCTGTCGGACCCCTCGCTGCCGGCGGCGGAGATAGTCAGCACCACGCCCACGGGCAGCGTCTTCTCGATCTTGGCGGCGCCGGTGAAGAAATCCCAGAAATCCCCCTTGTACAGCGCGCCGAAGCCGATGGCCTTGGCGGTGTCGATGACACTGCCGCCGCCCAGTGCCAGCAGGAAGTCCGCGCCGGTCCGCCGGACCAGGTCGATGCCCTCGTATACCTTGCCGCTGCGGGGGTTGGCCTGGACGCCGGAGAGCTCTGTAAAGGGGATGCCCGCGGCCTCCAGGGAGGCGGTGACGGCGTCATAGGCGCCGTTGCGGCGGACGGACCCGCCGCCGGTGACCAGCAGTACCCGGCTGCCGCCGAACCGGCGCACCAGCGCGCCGGTGTTTTTCTCTTCTCCATCGCCGAAGGTGAAGAGGGTGGGGGAGTAGAAGGTGAAGTTGTTCATGGATGAAGTTCCTTTCCTTAAAAATTCAACAACATAATCAGTCCCGCTTGGATAGAAGCACCTCAAATACCAGCAGGGCCAGAGCTATCGCCAGCAGGAGAAGCCCCGCTGAGAGAACGGCCCCGCACCAGGTGCTGCGCAGAGCAGTGCCGAAGCGGCCGAAATCGGTGTACCACTGGTCTGCGGTCAGTGCATGATAGACAGCTCCGGTCAGCCCTGTCAAGGCGGCTGCTGTTCCTGCGAAGGCCAGAGGCGGAGAGATCACCCGGAGACTCCACCGCCACAGTGGAAGAGACAGGAAGTCGGACGCATCATCAGCCTTGGCATTCTCCCCCAGCAGTTCATCGGCGGAGATGCCGAAGACGCGGCACAATTGGAGAAGCTTTTCCGCATCAGGAAGGACCTCGCCGCTCTCCCAGCGGCTGACGTCCTGCGTGGAGACGCCCAGCCGCTCTGCCAGAATCTCCTGAGAGAGGTGGGCAGCCAGCCGCCTCTGGGTGATTTTTTCGCCGATGGTCATGGGAAAACTCCTTTCGCAAATAGCTTTCGTATATCACTGGCCTGCCCCGGCGGACTGCTTAATATCCCCGGTTCCGGTCCACCAGTCCCGCCAGCGGGCGCCCGGCGGCGTAGTTCTCCAGATCGGCACAGAAGCGGGCTACGTTTTCGTCGCAGGTGTAGCCCAGGGTCATGTTGCCGGAGACGTGGGGGGTGAGAATGATGTTCCGGGCGTCCCACAGAGGATCGTCCTGGGGCAGAGGCTCCGGGTCCATCACGTCCAGGGCGGCGCCTGCCAGCTTTCCGCTGTTCAGGGCCTCCGCCAGGGCCTTCTGGTCCAGAGCGGTGCCACGGCCCACGTTGATGACGCAGGCGTCGGCGGGCAGCAGGGCGATCCGCTCCCGGTTCAGGATGTGAACGGTCTCCGGCGTGCTGGGCAGGGCCATCACCAGGATTTTTGTGCGGGGCAGCACGTCGTCCAGAGCGGAGATGGGATACACCTCGTCGAAGGCGGGGTGGGGCTTTCCGCTGCGGCTGAGACCCACGATCTTCGCGGCCCCCATGCCCCGCAGCCGGTCCGCCACATGGCGTCCGATATCCCCGGTGCCCAGGATGGTGAATTCGTTGTCCCGGATGGAGCGGACGGGCAACTGATTGGACCAGCCGTGGCCTCGGACGATTTCGATGTACTCCGGCATCCGCCGCAGCAGCATCAGGGTCACCATCACCACATGCTCGGCGATGGTAACGCCGTAGACGTTGGAGTTGGTCAGCAGGCAGTCCGGGTTGGCGAACAGGCCAGGGTCCTTGCAGTAGAGGTCCACCCCGGCAAAGGAGCAGCAGTACCACTTCAGCGTAGCGGGAGCGGCGCGCAGAAGGTCAGCGGAATGGGCGTACAGAACCTCGCAGTGCTGGAGGCAGTCCTTCGCCTCCTCAAACTGGTCCAGGTTGAAGAAATGGGGGGTGAAGCCCGTCCGGCGGGCGGTCTCCCGGATCCGGTCCTTGTGGGCTTCCGTGAGGAATTCCTGATAGATGCAGATATTGCGATTCATAAACAATCAGACTCCTTTTGAATGGATTGACAGAGTTGCTCGGCACAGTGCATCCCATCCGCGGCGGCGGAGAGGATGCCGCCGGCATAGCCGGCTCCCTCGCCGCAGGGGTACAGGCCCCGGAGAGAGGACTGGCAGGTCCCATCCCGTGGGATGCGCACAGGGGAGGAGGAACGGCTCTCCACCGCCGTCAGGACGGCGTCCGGATCGTCGTAGCCCCGGAGCTTCTGCCCCAGCAGGGGGAGCGCCCCGGCAATGGTATCCGCCACGAAGGGCGGCAGGCACCGGCGCAGGTCCGTCCAGGTGACGCCGGGGCGGTAGCTGGGGTGCACTCGGCCTGGGCCGACGGAGGGCCGCCCCGCCAGAAAGTCCCCCACCCGCTGGGCCGGGGCCCGGTAGTCCCCACCCCCCAGAGCGTAGGCTGCAGACTCCAGCTTCCGCTGGAAGGCGATACCCGCCAGGGGATCTTCCGCCCCGCCATAGTCCTCTGGCGTCACGTTCACCAGTAGGCCGCCATTGATATTCTCCTTGTCCCGGGCGAATTCGCTCATGCCGTTGGTGACCACCCGCTCCGCCTCAGAAGCGGCCGCCACCACCTCCCCGCCGGGGCAGACGCAGAAGGAGTAGGCCGCCCGGCCGCCGGGCAGATGGCAGGAGAGCTTGTAGGTAGACACCGGAAGCCCGGGATGCCCGGCGTACTGCCGGTATTGGGCGGCGTCGCAGTCCGCCTGCCGGTGTTCGATCCGCACCCCCACGGCGAAGGGCTTGGCCTCCATGGGCACACCCCTTTTATGGAGCATGGCGAAGGTGTCCCGGGCGGAGTGCCCTGGGCAGAGGAGCAGGTGGGAGCAGGGAAGGGTATAAACGCCCTCCGGCCCCTCCGCGGTGATGCCCCGCAGGGCGCCGTCCCGGATGTCCAGATCCGCCAGCCGGCTCTCAAACCGGATGTCCGTTCCCAGTTCCAGCAGACGGCGGCGCAGGTTTACCAGAACGGTGTGGAGATAATCCGTGCCCACATGGGGTTTGGCATCGATCAAAATATCCTCCGGAGCGCCGCAGGATAACAACGTCTCCAGGATAAAGCGGTGGCGGGGGTCGCGTGTGCCGGTGTTCAGCTTCCCGTCCGAGAAGGCTCCTGCGCCGCCCTCGCCGAATTGGACATTGGAGGTCAGGTCCAGCTCTCCCGTGGCCCAGAACCGTTCCACATCCGCCTTCCGCCGCTCCACCGGGCGGCCCCGCTCCAGCAGGATGGGGCGCAGCCCCGCCTGGGCCAGCACCAGGGCGGCGAAGAGCCCCGCGGGCCCGGCGCCCACCACCACGGGAGGCACCGCCGGCGCAGGCAGGGGAGACGGCGGCGTGTACGCCGGGGCCTGTGCGGCCCGGCTGATCTTCCGGCTCCTGGCTCGGCGGAGAATAGCGGACTCCTCCTTGACCGCGACCTCCACCGTGTAGACCAGGCGGACTTCTTCCCGGGCGTCCACACTGCGGCGGAGTAAGCGCAGGGAGAGAATGTCCTTCTCCCGCATCCGGAGCAGCCGGGCGGCCTCAGCGGCCAGCTCCGCCATGCCGGCCTCCGGCGGGAGCTTGATGGAATCGATTCTTAACACCTTGTTCAAAGTTCCTTTCAGATGTGTTTAAGATAAGCATACTATACTTCAGTCAAAGGTTCAAGGAAGAGCCCCTGAAAAGCTTCCGGTTTTTTCCGGAGCGCCGTCCGGGACAATTCAAAAATTGGAATCAGAAACTTCATACTTTTGACACGATCCCATGTTATCCTCTGTTCTAAACAATGGATGAGCGGGATACATAATAGGAGGCAATCATTATGTATAACGACGAACACAATCTCTATCACTACACCTACCGGAAGGACGGCAGCGAGGCGGAGGCGCATTCGGCTCCCCAGCCCGGCCCGGTACAGGACCATAACAGCGGGCCGCAGCAGCCCGTGCAGGAGATGAAGCCTGTGAAGAAAAACCGCATTGGACTGAAGGTGACGGCCCTGGCCCTGTGCTGCGCCCTGCTGGGCGGCGCCGTGGGCGGCGGCATTGTCTGGGGCGTCGGCAGAAGCGGCGACGAGACCTCGGTCAACGTCAGCGGCCGCACCGTCAGTCAGGTCGCACTGAAAACCGTGGACGGCAAGACGGCGATGAGCGACGCGGAGGTTTACGCCGCCAATGTCAACAGCGTGGTGTCTATCAATGTCACCGGGACCAACAGCAACAACTTCTTCGGTCAGCCGGTACAAACGGCATCCTCCGGCTCCGGCTTTATTCTCACCACGGATGGCTATATTGTCACCAACTACCATGTGGTGGAGGATGCCCAGACCGTGAAGGTCACCCTGTACAACGGCGATGAATACGACGCCCAGTATGTGGGCGGGGATGAGGACTACGACATCGCGGTCATCAAGATCGAGGCCTCCGGCCTGCAGGCCGTCACCCTGGGCGACAGTGAGAAGCTGAATGTGGGCGACCGGGTTCTGGCCATTGGCAACCCCCTGGGGGACCTGACGTTCTCCATGAGCGGCGGCATGGTCTCCAGCGTGAACCGCACCATCAACGTGGACGGCACGCCCTTCAATATGATCCAGACCGATACCTCCATCAACCCCGGCAACTCCGGTGGTCCGCTGCTGAACAGCTACGGCGAGGTGGTGGGTATCGTGTCCGCCAAATACTCCAGCTACGGCAGCTCCGGCGAGAGTGTGGAGGGCTTGGGCTTCGCTATCCCCATCAATGACGTCATCAGCATGATCCAGGACATCATGACCAACGGCTATGTGAGCAACAAGGCCTATCTGGGCGCCACCATCGGCACCCTGACCAGCGGCATGGCCCAGCAGTACCGCTATGACATCAGCCAGGGTGCCTTCGTATACTCTGTGGAGGACGGCAGTCCGGCGGCTGCGGCGGGCCTGCAGTTGGGCGACGTTATCACCGCCATCGACGGCACGGAGATCACCTCCCTGGAGGACCTGACCGCTGCCAAGAAGGGCTATGCGGCCGGCGATACCTCCACACTGACCGTCTACCGCCAGGGTGAGACCATCACTCTGGAGCTGACCTGGGGCGCCGTGTCTGCCGATCAGCAGTCCGCTATGCAGGGCCAGACGGAGCAGGATCAGAACACCCAGAACGGCGGCGGGTACACCAATCCTTACGACCTCTTCGAGTACTTCTTCGGCTGATGGCGGGAGACTCCCGCAGCCAGAAATAACTCTGCGGCCCGGTGGCGGCTCTGCGGCAGATGCTGCGGAAGGGCAAAAAGCCGCCGGATGCGGCGGGCGGCGGAGATTTCAGATAGAACGAAAAGGGCGCACCGCGGAACCGCGGTGCGCCTTTCCAGTATGGAAGCGGCGTCCATCGAAATGGACGCCGCTTCCGCACTGAATAAAAATGAAGGGAGAGATGGAAAGCAGAATCATTTGGAGGCAGGCTCCTCCTCTTTAGCAGACTGCTTGTTTTTGTGGGCCTTGATGGAGCTGTTGATGCAGCCCAGCGCCAAGACAGCAACGATTGCGAGCATCACATAGCCGCCGACTTCCATGAGAGGACACCTCCTTCCCGATTCGGATTCGAGGATTTATTTACGAAAAGTTGTCATGAATATAAAAATATTAACGGATTCTTAACGACCTCTTAACGATATCTTAGCGCCAATGAGCCAAAAAAGCAAGCCCCTTTTCGGAAAAATTTTTCGCGCTTTCCGAAAGGGGCTCAGTCCAGAAAATATCCCAGGGAGGCAAAGACCTCAGACAGCCGCTGGGGGGCCAGAATCTCGATCCTGCGGTAAGACTGGCGGAGGATGCCGGCCTCCCGAAACTGTTTGAGGATGCGGGTGACGGAGACACGGCTCATACCGGTGATGGCCGCGATCTGCTCGTGGGTGTACGGAATGGAGGGACCGGAGCTGGCGCAGCAGGTGTGCAGGAAATAGGCCACCCGCTTGTCATCCTCCAGAAAGTGGGAACAGCAGATATAGTCGGACAGCATGGTGATCCGCCGCACAAAATGGGCCATCAGGTCCTGGGGAGGATAGCCGTGCTCCTGCCACAGCTTCCAAAAGCGGTCTGCCGCCAGCAGATAGACCTCCGCCGGAGAGATGGCGGACACGCTGACCATGACCTTGGCGTGATACACCAGGGCGCTGCTGCCGAACAGATTGCCGGGTCCCAGGTAAAAGAGGGAGATCTCATCTCCGCTGGGACCGAGGCAGAAGGTGCGGAGCTGCCCCTTGACCAGAAAGCCTGCCTGTGCGGACAGCGCACCCTTTTCCAGCAGGACCTCGCCGCTGCGGTACTGGCGTCTGACGCCGTATTTGACAAAAAGCTCCCCCACGTGGGGGCTGATCTGGATGTCGCCGGACACGGGGCATCCCGCCTCCTTTCCTGAGAGGATTCCATATCAACATCAACAAAAATAGTAGCAGATTTTCTCCCATTCCACAAGATGCATTTGTATCACCTGTTACAATCTGGCCGCCGGCTCTCCCTTTACAATAAGCATATCCCGACTGAGCGGCCCGGTCAGAATGCCGCGCGGCGCGGATCAAAAAGGAGGAGCTGACAATGAAGGATACCATGTGCGGCCTTGTCAAGGAGGTCAACGCCCCGTCCGGCCTGGTCTATCACACTGACCTGCCGATCCCGGAGATCAATGACGATGAAGTCCTCATCAAGGTCCACTGCTCGGCCATCTGCGGCACGGATCTGCACATCATGGAATGGGACGAGTGGTCCCAGAAGCGGATCAAGGCCCCCGTTACCGTGGGCCATGAGACAGCCGGCGAGATCGTGGCGGTGGGAAAAAACGTCACGGAGCGCAAGGTGGGCGACCGGGTGTCCTGCGAGTCCCATATTCCCTGCGGCGAGTGCTATTTCTGCAAGAACGGGATGCCACACATCTGCAAGAACGTGAAGCTGTTCGGCTGCACCCAGAACGGAGCCTTCGCCGAATACGCCAAGATCCGCTGGGACTGCACGTTCCTGTTGGAGGATGACGTCACCGACGAGGCGGCCTGCATGTTCGAGCCCATGGGCGCTGGGATTCACGGCGTGGAGGCGGCGGAGGTCAACGGAAAGACCGTGCTGGTCAGCGGCTGCGGCCCCATCGGTCTGACAGCCATCAGCGCCAGCAAGACCTTCGGCGCTGTCAAGGTCATCGCCTGCGACCTGATCGATGAGAAGCTGGAGGTGGCCAAGAAGATGGGCGCCGACGCGGTGCTCAACAGCGCCAAGTGCGACCTGCCGGCGGAGGTCAGGACTCTGACCGGCGGCGTGGGCGTGGACGCGGCCATCGACATCACCGGCGCGGAGCCCGCCCTCAACAGCGCCCTCAAGTGCCTGCGGGCTGCGGGCCGTCTGGTGTGCGTGGGACTGCCCACCAAGCCCATCACCTTCCACGACATGACCGACGACCTGGTCTATCGGGAGGTCCAGCTGACCGGCGTCTCCGGACGGAAGATCTGGGAGACCTGGGAGGACTTCGCCAAGGTTATGAAGGGACCCTATTTCAAGCTGGATCAGGTGATCGGCGGCCGCTTCCCCATGAAGGACTTTGAGGCCGCTCTGGCGCAGATCCACAGCGGCGTGCCCGGCAAGATGATCCTGTATCCCTGATCCCGCCCCGCAGAACAGGCAGGAGGGGACTGTGCCCATTCTGCGGCGGACCCTGACCCGGCCCGGAGATGCTGAACGATCCTGAAACACCCCCGCCGCATCGCGGCGGGGGGGTTTTGCGTCAGTCCGGCAGATGGAAGATATCCTCCACAGGGGTTTTCAGCAGCCGGGCCAGCCGCATGGCCAGCCCCAGGGTGGGATCGTACTTGTTGTTCTCAATGGCGTTGATGGTTTGGCGGGTGACGCCCAGCTCCCGTGCCAGGTCCTCCTGCCGGAGCCCCGCCGCCTTCCGCAGCTCCCGAATCCGGTTTTCCATGGATCACAGCCCCGCACACCGCAGCAGCAGGCCGAAGGCCAGCAGGAAGACTACCAGCAGCGGGACATACAGCAGGAAGCTCCTGGCGCCGTCCCGGTCCCCGGCGCGCCATCTCCCCACCTGCAGGGCCAGAAAATACAGGAGATTCTGAAAGATCAACAGGTACATGGGCGCGGTGAAACGGCCGGTGTGGACGCAGTCCCAGATCCCCCATATAAACAGGGCCATCACCGTGAAGAACCAGGCCACCCGGATGGCGTTCAGGGAGAGGTGGAGTTCCATCTCATCCATGTTCCGAAAGAATTTCATAGAACTGCCTCCTTGCTTTGAATTGTCAAGTTCTTTTGACATTTTTAGAATAGTACGGCAGATGCGAAATGTCAATAGTGTTTTACATTTTCGCAAAGAGGATAGAAAAACGTCGGGGAACGCAGGCTGACCCTTGCGCTTTTGGGCCTGAAATGGTACAATAATTGTCCGAAAATATCAGCAAGGGAGCGCTGCTTTTATGAAATTAGGAATCGTGGGTCTGCCCAATGTGGGCAAATCGACCCTGTTCAACGCCATCACCAACGCCGGCGCCGAGAGCGCCAACTATCCGTTCTGCACCATCGACCCCAACGTGGGCATGGTAGCGGTGCCGGACGAGCGGCTGGACAAGCTGGCGGAGATGTATCAGCCGGATAAGAAGACCCCGGCGGTCATCGAATTCGTGGACATCGCCGGACTGGTGAAGGGCGCCAGCAAGGGCGAGGGCCTGGGCAACAAGTTCCTGGCCAACATCCGGGAGACCGACGCCATCGTCCACGTGGTCCGCTGCTTTGACGACGAGAACGTCATTCACGTGGAGGGCAGCACGGACCCCAGGCGGGACATCGACATCATCAACATGGAGCTGGTGATGGCGGACCTGGAGATGGTCCAGCGCCGGGTGGAGAAGGCCACGAAAGCCCTGAAGGGCGACAAGAAGTTCCAGCATGAGGTGGACGTGTTCACCGCACTGCAGAAGCATCTGGACGGGGGCAATCTGGCCCGGACCTTTGCCTGTGACGAGGACGACGCGGCCCTGATCGCCACCAGTGACCTGCTGACCCTGAAGCCTGTGATCTACGCCGCCAACACCGACGAAGCGGGCTTCGCCGATCTGGAGCATAACCAGTACTACCAGCAGGTGAAGGCCATTGCCGACGCGGAGGACAGCCAGGTGCTGCCCATCTGCGCCAAGATGGAGCAGGACATCGCCGAGCTGGAGGGCGAGGAGAAGCTGATGTTTCTGGAGGAGCTGGGAGTGGAGGAGTCCGGCCTGGACCGGCTCATCAAGTGCTCCTACGCTCTGCTGGGCCTGATCTCCTTCCTGACCTACGGCAAGGACGAGTGCCGGGCCTGGACCATCAAGAAGGGCACCAAGGCCCCCCAGGCCGCCGGCAAGATCCACTCCGACATCGAGCGGGGCTTCATCCGGGCGGAGGTCATCGCCTATGAGGACATGATCGCCTGCGGCAGCGTCAACGCCGCCAAGGAGAAAGGGCTGCTCCGCAGCGAGGGCAAGGAGTATGTGGTTCAGGACGGAGACATGGTCTACTTCCGGTTCAACGTATGATGACGGAGGCGGAGAGACTGGCGGCCTATGACCGCATGTACGCCGACCTGCTGAAGGAACGGGACAAGGTCCTGGCGGACATGGACAAGCTCCGCGCCGCGGGAAGGAATCGGGGAACCACCTACCAGCAGCTGTTGGCCCAGAAGCTGACGGTTCAGAACCTGATCGGCCGGTTTGAGATCTACGGAATCAAAGAAGTGTGAGGGACAGGCAGGCGCAAATGCGCCTGCCTGTTTTGCCTGCGGAGAGGGATCTCCTGACGGCAGGCCGGTCCCATGGGCAAAAGGGACCGGGCGTCTGGCAGGACAGCATTCCATATAGCGGGCGGCTGTCCGCTGCCCGGCAGAAAAATTCCCAGGAGGAAACATTTCGGCCCGCCCCGGCGTATATAGGTTGAAAGCGCTTTTCAAACGAGAGAAAGGAGGCATTGCATGGAAGAGGCTGAAATCCTGCTGCGCAATGCCATGGAACACCACGGCGCCGCCGTCTACCGGCTGGCCCTGTGCCGGATGCAGAGCGTCCAGGACGCAGAGGACGTGTACCAGGACGTGTTTCTCCGGCTGCTGGGCCAGGAGGCATCTGCCTGGGACGGGGAGCATCTGCGGGCCTGGCTGCTGCGGTGCACGGTGAACCGGTGCCATGACCTGCACCGCTTCCGCCTGCGGCGTCCGGTGCTGGCGCTGGCGGACCTGCCGGAGACGGCCGCGGAAGCGGACAGCGGCGCCGCAGAGCTGTGGGACGCAGTGGCCCGCCTGCCGGAAAAGCTGCGCGTCCCCATCCACCTGTATTATGCCGAGGGGTATTCCACGGAGGAGATCGCCGGGCTGCTGGACATTCCGGCGGCCACGGTCCGCACCCGGCTCCGCCGGGCCCGAAAAAGACTCAAAGACCTGCTGGGAGGAGACGACCATGAAGAAGAACGACTATCAGAATTTGATGGAGCATATCCAGCCCCCCGCCGGGCTGAATGACCGGGTGCTGTCCGCCGCCCGGCAGACGGCGGGAGCGCAGAAGGAGACGACCGGCCCCAAACATCTGGCGCCCGGAAAGCGGCGCCCGGTGCTCCGGGCGGCAGTATGCGCCGCCTGTGCACTGGCGCTGGTGGTAGGTTCTGTAACGCTGGGGCCCATTGGCGGCGGAGAGCCCGGAGAGAGCGGCGCGCCGGTAACAGCCCTGCCCAGCTTCTCCTTCGGCCTGACGGCCTATGCCGCCGACACGGGGGAGCGTTACGAGGCGAACGCCAACGGGGGGCTGGCCTTCAGCACAGCCGGTCAAGTCTCCTGGTCTGCCGAGGGCGGCCACTACACCGGCTGTCTGTTCCAGGTGACCGGGGAGAACATTCGAACCATTTCCCTTGCCATTGACCGAGAGGCGCTGTACCGCAGCAGAACTCTGACCAACCTCTCCAGAGAAGAGGTGCAGAACTATCTCGATGCCGAGGCCAACGGCACGGAGTACCGGCTTTCCAGCGGCGAAGGAGTGATCCATGCCGTTTATGGCGAGGAGGAAGAGGGGCCCCTGACCATGGAGGTGGTGACGGATCTGGGCGCTGCCGTCACGGAGGGCTATGACCCGGAGGTGCGCTATGGATTCCTGATTCCGGACACCGGCGATATCGACTGGGACAGGGATCCCCGGGTGGCGAATCAGGAGAGCATCGACCGGATGGACGGCGCCCGGCTGACGGTGACGGTGACCTTCACTGACGGTTCGGAGCAGACCAAGACCTACACGCTGTCCACAGGGCGGCTGAAGGTGGAATATGACGCAAACAGCCCCGGCGGGATCCTCCTGCCCCAGCTGGCCGGTGATGAAGACCCGTGGCTCTACGGCGTCTATGCGGTGGATGAGACGGCCAGCCGTTTCCTCCAGTGGCCGGTACAGGGAGCCAACACCATCAGCCTCTCCAACCCCTATGGTACCCCCCGGTGGCAGCCGGGCGGCAAGACCTGTGAAACTCACACCGGAATCGACATTGCCGCGCCGGAGGGCGAGGCAGTCCTGGCCGCAGCGGGCGGCACTGTGGTGGAGTCCGGCTATGACGTGGAGCGAGGCAATTATGTGGTGATCGACCACGGGGACGGCCTTTCTACCCTATATGGCCAGTGCCGGGACTTTACAGTGGAGGAGGGTGACACCGTCCGGGCCGGGGAGATGATCGGTGCCGTGGGGAAGACCGGCATGGCCACAGGGGCCCATCTCCACTTTGAGGTCCGCCAAGACGGAGAGCCCCAGAACCCGGTGGCCTATTTTGACAGCGACGTGCGGGACACCCTCCGCATGGGCTGACCGGTCCTCTGTGAAAAGAACAGTGAGCGCGGCGCGGAATTTGTTCCGCGCCGCGCTCGTTTTCGGCTGGGGTCAGGCCCGGGGCCTGCGGGCAGCCCGTCGGGCCTCCGCTTTTTTCTCCAGGTTGGAGACCACCAGGGCGCAGGCAGCGTCGCCCGTGATGTTCACCGTGGTGCGGCCCATGTCGAAGATGCGGTCCACGCCGATGACCAAGCCAATGCCTGCCACCGGCAGATTCACGCTCTCCAGCACCATGGTCAGCATCACCACGCCGGAGCCGGGGACACCCGCGGTTCCGATGGAGGCCAGGGTGGCGGTGAGCACAATGGTGATCATTTGGCCCAGGGTCAGGTCCACTCCGTAGCAGGTGGCGATGAACACGGCGCACACGCCCTGGTAGATGGCGGTGCCGTCCATGTTGATGGTGGCGCCCAGGGGCAGGACGAAGCTGGCGATGTCCCGCCGGGCGCCCAGCCGCTCCGTGCACTCCAGGTTCAAAGGCAGGGTGCCCACGGAGGAGGCAGAGGAGAACGCCATGGCCATGGCCGGGAACATCCCCTTGAAGAAGGCCAGCGGACTCACGCCACCCAGGGCCTTTACCGTGGCAGAGTAGACGATGACGGCGTGGAGGAAGTACCCGATATAGGCGCACAGCAGCACCAGGCCCAGATTGCCCAGGATCTGGGGACCGTTTTCCGCCACCACCGGCAGGATCAGGCAGAACACGCCGATGGGGGAGAGGCGCAGGATGATGTCCATGACCTTCATGCAGACCTCTGTAAGGCTGTCCACCAGCGCCGCTGCGGGCCGTCCCTTCTCTCCGGCGGCCAGGATGCCGAAGCCGAACAGCAGCGCCGCCACGATCACCTGCAGCATGGAGGCGTTGGCAAAGGGGGCGATGATGTTGGAGGGGAAGATGTCCACCAGCGTGTCCATGAAGCCGGCGGTCTCACCGGGCTCAAAGGTGACGCCGGTGGGGTCGATGACCGTGAAGAAGCCCTTGAACAGGTTGGCCAGGAACATGGCCAGCACGATGGCCCCGGCAGTGGTGCAGGTATAATACACCAGCGTTTTGACGCCGATGGAACCCACCTTGCGGATATCGCTCATGGAGATGATGCCGGAGAGAATGGAGAAAAAGACGATGGGCACCACCACGAACTTCAGCAGGTTCAGGAAAATGGTGCCGAAGGGCTTGATATAGCTGACGGCAAAGGTGGGATTTCCCGTGAAGGCCATGCCGACCGCGATGCCTAGCCCCAGCGCCAGAAAGATTTGGAGGGAGAGAGGAATTTTTTTCTGCTTCATATACGCGCTCCTTTGCTTGGTGAACTGTTGTGCAGGGCCATTCGGCGGAAAGACCGCCCGAAATGGCCGAAAACCAATCTAGTATATCAAAAAAACTGGGACAGCACAACCCTCTTTTGCAACAGAGTGCCCATTTCCGCTGCTTAGAAACCTGATTTCAATTTCTGTTTATTTTGTCAGGAAGGCGGAGGGTATAGATACGATCCCGGCATGGATGGCAGAGATGGAGAAGAGAACCTGGCATCTCCACTGGGCGGCGTGGGAAAAGCGGCGGATCCGGGCTCGAACATTGACGGCCTGTAAAAGAGTCCCCCGGACAGAAAACGACCTCTCCCGATCCGGAGAGGCCGTTTGTTCAGTCATGGGCGTGAGGCAGGTTCCAGCGGAAGTGGGCGGAGAGGATGCGGACGGCGACCACAAGCGCACTGCCGCAGAGCATGGCGGCCATCTCTCCCGCCAGGGGCCAGAGGACCACGCAGGCCAGCGCCCCGGCCAGGGAGGCGGAGGCATAGACATGCTTGACGAAAATGTAGGGCGTGTCCCCGGCCAGCACGTCCCGCAGCACGCCGCCGCCCACGCCGGTAACCACGCCCACAAACACCAGCAGGAACAGGGTGGGGCGGGCCGCGTGTTCATAGGCGATGCGGATGCCCGCCACGGTGAAGATGCCAAGGCCTGCGGAGTCCATAATCAACAGCACCAAGTCGTAGAGCCGCTGGTCCCACATGAGGAGTCGCCGGATGCGGGGCAGAAACAGCACCAGGGAGGTCAGCAGGGCCACCACGGCGTAGATGGGATCCTGGAAGGTGCCCGGCGGCGTGATGCCCAAGAGCAGGTCCCGGATGACGCCGCCGCCCACTGCGGTGGTGAGGCCCAGGATGCAGACGCCGAAAACGTCCATGTTCTTTTTCAGGCCGGTGATGGCGCCGGAGGCGGCAAAAGCGAGCGTCCCAACCAGCTCCAGGATCAGAAACAGCTGTTCCATGGCCGTCACCGGGCGTCCTGCCGGACCATCTCCATAAAGGCGGAGGCCGCGGCGGTGGGCGTCACGTCCCGCAGGGTGCACATGTCCACGCTGCGGGCGGGAATGGTGAAGTCGGTTTTCAGCAGGCGGATGTCCCCGCTGTCCAGGGCCTTCTGCACAAACTCCAGCGTCACACCGGCCACCCCCAGGCCGATCCGGGCCAGGGATACCAGGAGGCTCCGGGAGGAGAGCTCGATTTCCGGCGTCAGGGTGATGCCGCTTTGCAGAAAGTACTGCTCCAGAAACACCCGGCTGCTGGCCTTGCGCTCCAGCAGGATCAGGGGGAACTCCGCGATCTCCTGCCGGGTATACACGTGGTCGAAGTCACAGTCGTAGCCGCTGCCCGCCACAAAGACGGAGTGGGTGGCGAAGCAGGACCAGGTATGCAGCGCGGCGGGGTCCGTGGGGGAGGAGGCGAAGGCGATGTCCACAGCGCCGGATTTCAGCATGCTCAGCACCTTGGCGCTGCGGCCGCTGACAATCTTCAGCCGGATGCCCGGGTGCTGGCGGTGGAAGGCCTCCAAATATGGCGTCAGGAAAAAGCTGGTGACAGTGTCGCTGGCGCCGATGGTCAGGGTGCCCAGCAACAGCTGCTGGGCCTGGGACAGCTTGTCCTCCCCTGTGGCCAGCAGCCCCAGGGCGCTGCGGACATACTGGTAGAGCATCTGCCCCTCCCAGGTGAGGGAGACGCCCCGGGGACTGCGGGCGAACAGGCGGGCCTGGAGCGCCGTCTCCAGCTGCTTGATAGACTGGCTCACCGCCGACTGGGAGATGTAGAGGTTTTTTGCCGCCAGGGAGATGTTGCCCGTCTCCGCCACCTCTTTGAACACTCGGTACAGCTCCAGCTTGACCGCCATGGATCATCCCTCCAGCAATCAGAATTTCTTATAGTGTCCGGAATCATTATAAGGGATGACTGGAGGAAACGCAACGGCGGCGGAAAAATTTTCGGTTTTTCTTTGCAAGCGGGATGGTTTTTGGTATACTAACACATTAGATTGTAAAGACGGGAGGCGCGCTATGCTGTATCACATTCTGGCAGTGGGCGACGTGGTGATGGAGCCCGGCCTCCGCCATCTGGAGCGGCACCTGCGGCCCCTCCAGAAGTGGAAGACCATCGACTTCACGGTGGTGAACGGCGAGAATGCCGCCGGAGTGGGGCTGACCCGCGACCAGGCGGAGCGGATCTACGACGCCGGTGCCGACGTGGTGACCTTGGGGAACCACGCCTTCGGCAAGAGCCAGATTGCGGATTTCCTGGAGGACGCGCCCTGGCTGCTGCGGCCCGCCAACTACACCGGCCGGGCCCCGGGCCGGGGTTGCGGTGTTTACGACCTGGGCGGCGTCCGGATCCGGGTGCTGAACCTGATCGGCCGGTGCGACCTGGCCTGGGGGGCGGACAACCCCTTCACGGCGGCGGACCGGCTGCTGGAGAGAGACGCGGCGGACTTCACCCTGGTGGACTTCCACGCGGAGGCAACCAGTGAGAAACTGGCCATGGGCTACTATCTGGACGGGCGGGTGTCCGCCCTGTGGGGGACCCATACCCACGTGCCCACCGCCGACGAGCGGGTGTGTCCCAGAGGCACGGGCTATATTACGGATTTGGGAATGACCGGGTCCATCGAGTCGGTGCTGGGCATCGACCCCCGGCAGTCCGTGGAGGGATTCCTGGGCGGCCTGCCGGGCCGCTACCGGGCGCCGGAGGGACCCGCCAAGCTCCAGGGGGCCATCTTCACGCTGGACAGCGCCACCGGACTGTGCACCGCCGTGGAGCGGATCGACGTACGGTGACCGGGACGATTTCAAACCGGCTGGTTAAAATTTCAGATAGAGAGGAACGAACCATCATGTCCATTGAAAAAGTCAGAGCATATTTCAAGCCCCTCGGCATCGAAGAGCGAATCCGGGAGTTCGATGTCTCCTCCGCCACGGTGGAGCTGGCGGCGGTGGCCGTGGGTGTGGAGGGCGCCCGCATTGCCAAGAGCCTCAGCTTCAAGGTGGAGGACAAGCCCATCATCATTGTGGTGGCGGGGGACGCCAAGGTGGACAACAGCCGCTACAAGGCCCAGTTCCACACCAAGGCCAAAATGCTGACCCATGAGGAGGCCCACGAGCTGATCGGCCACGACGTGGGCGGCGTGTGCCCCTTTGCCCTGCCGGAGGATGTGAAGGTGTACCTGGATGTGTCCATGAAGCGGTTCGAGACGGTGTTCCCCGCCGCAGGCAGCAGCAACAGCGCCGTGGAGATGACCTGCGACGAGCTGGAGCGGTACGCCTCCAACTTTGCCGCGTGGGTGGATGTGTGCAAGGGCTGGCGGCCCGAGGAGCAGGGATGATCCGGTTTCTGCACGGCGCGGACTTCCACCTGGACAGCGCCTTTGGCGCCCTGCCGCCCGGACAGGCGGCGGCCCGCCGCCGGGAGAGCCGGGAGCTGGCTCTCCGTCTGGCGGACTACGTGAAGGAACACGGCATCGATCTGGTGCTGCTGGCGGGGGATCTGTTCGACAGCGCCAGCCCCTTCCGGGAGACGGGGGAACAGCTGGCCGCCGCTCTGGGACAGATGCGGGCCAGGGTGTTCATCTCCCCCGGCAACCACGACTGGTACGGACCCGGCAGTCCCTGGGAGACGGTGGACTGGCCGGAGAATGTGTACGTATTCAAAGAGAACAGGCTCACGGCCGTGGAGGTGCCGGAGCGGAACTTGGTGATCCACGGGGCGGCATTCTCCGGCCCGGAACAGCCGGAGAGCCTGCTGGCGGGTTTCACCGCCCCGGCAGACGGAAAGTGTCACATCGGCCTGCTCCATGGGGAGCTGGACGGGGCGGAGGCGCGGTACGGCCCCATCCGCCGGGAAGAGGCGGCGGCCAGCGGCCTCTGCTATCTGGCACTAGGCCACGTCCACAAGCGGACGGCGCCCCTGACACTGGGGCGGACGGTCTGCGCCTGGCCCGGCTGTCCGGAGGGCCGGGGGTTCGACGAGCTGGGGGAGAAGGGGGTTTACGAGGGGACGATCTCCGACGGCGGAGAGGTCTCCCTGACCTTTGTGCCCTTTGCCCGGCACCGGTATGAGGTTTTAGAGGTGGACGTCACCGGAAAAGAGCCCCGGGCCGCCGTGGAGGCAGCTCTGCCGCCGGAGACGGCCGGGGACCTGTACCGCATCCTCCTCACCGGCGAGACCGGAGAGGGCGGCGCTGGCGCCGCGGCCATCCAGGAGGCGCTGGCGGACCGGTTTTACGCCCTGGAGGTCCGGGACCGCACCCGTATGGCGGAGGACCTGTGGCGGCGGGCGGAGGAGGACTCCCTCCGGGGCCTGTTTCTCCGGGAGCTGCGCCAGCGGCGGAAGCAGGCGGAGACGGAAGCGGAACGGGCGGAGATCGACCTGGCGGCCCGGTTCGGCTTGGCGGCGCTGGACCACCGGGATCTGGGGTGAGCGGAGGAGCGGATGAAATGAATGAGATGAAGAAGATTCTGCTGATCGGCACTGGCGGTACCATCGCCTCGGACGTGACGGACAGCGGCCTTGCACCGGAGCTGACTACGGAGCAGCTGCTCTCCCATATTCCCGGGATCTCGGACATCTGCGGCGTGGACTGCCTCCAGCTGCTGAACCTGGACAGCACCAACATGACCCCGGCTCACTGGCTGGAGATCGCCGCCTGTATCCGGGAGCACTACGGCTGCTATGACGGCTTTGTCATCACCCACGGCACGGACACCATGGCGTATACGGCGGCGGCCCTGAGCTATCTGATCCAGGGTAGTCCTAAGCCTATTGTGCTGACCGGCGCCCAGAGACCCATCGGATTTGATTCCACGGATTCCAAGACAAATCTGGCGGACGCCTTCCGCTGCGCGGCGGAGGACCTGCCGGGGGTCTCTATCGTGTTCAACAGCCGGGTGATCCTGGGGACCCGGGCCAAGAAGACCCGCTCCAAGAGCTTCCAGGCCTTTTCCAGCATCAATCACCCGGAGCTGGGCGTCCTGCGGGACGGCGTGCTGCTGCGGTACATCCGCCAGGACTGCCGGGAGGCCCCGGTGTTTTACGACCGCCTGGACCCGCGGGTGGCCCTGCTGAAGCTGGTGCCCGGCACCGGGCGGGATGCGGCGGACTTCCTGCTGGAGCGGAACGACGCCCTGATTATCGAGAGCTTCGGCGTGGGCGGCCTGCCGGAGGCGGGCGGCTTTTACGACTGCGTCCGCCGCTGGATGGAGGCGGGGCGGGTCGTCGTTCTCACCACCCAGGTGGAGAATGAGGGCAGCGACCTGGGGGTGTATCACGTGGGCTACCGCCTCAAAAGCGATCTGGGGGTGCTGGAGGCCTACGACATGACCACGGAGGCCGTGGTGGCCAAGCTCATGTGGATCCTGGGGCAGACCCGGCGGCGGGAGGAAGTGGAGCGGCTGTTCTACACACCGGTGGCCCGGGACATCCTCTGGCCCGGCCTGTAAAGACAGAGGGAACCGACGTCCGGAAAAAGGCAGGTTCCCCCACTTGACAAGGAAAAAGGCCCGTGATATATTTATTTTTACTGAAAAAAGCATTGAAAAGGACGCTGTCCGGGACTCGACAGCAGAGAGGGACCGCCGCTGGCTGAAAGCGGACCCCGCCAGAGCCCGGAACACAGCCACCGCCTTGGAGCCGCCCACCGATATGTAGGCTGGGACGGGACCTCCCGTTATAGAGGACACGAGCGGCATCCCTCCGGGGATGCAAGCAGGGTGGAACCGTGGAATACGATTTTGTATCCCACCCCTGATTTTTCAGGGGTGGGATTTTTGTTTTCTGCCCCTTGAACAAAAGGAGGATCAACCATGTCTGAAGAAGTGAAGAACAACGAGTTTACCTTTGAGAATCCGGCGTACCGCCAGACCTACTGGCACACCTGCTCCCACGTGATGGCCCAGGCCGTGAAGCGCCTGTGGCCGGAGGTGAAGCTGGCCATCGGCCCCTCCATCGACGAGGGCTGGTACTACGACCTGGACGCCCCCTTCGCCTTCACGCCGGAGCACCTGGAGAAGATCGAGGCAGAGATGCGGAAGATCTGCAAGGAGAAGCTGAAGCTGGAGCGGTTCGAACTGCCCCGGGAGGAGGCTTTGAAGTTCATGGAGGAGAAGGCAGAGCCCTACAAGGTGGAGCTTATCAACGACCTGCCCGCAGACGCCCATATCTCCTTCTACAAGCAGGGCGAGTTCACGGATCTCTGCGCCGGCCCCCATCTGGACTCCACCGGCCGCATCAAGGGCAACGCCCTCAAGCTCACCGCTTGCAACGCCGCCTACTGGCGGGGTGATTCCAACCGGGAGACCCTCCAGCGGATTTACGGCATCGCCTTCCCGAAGAAGGACGAGCTGGATGCCTACCTCCAGCGGATCGAAGAGGCTAAGAAGCGGGACCACCGGAAGCTGGGCCGGGAGCTGGGCCTGTTCATGCTGCGGGACGAGGGCCCCGGCTTCCCCTTCTTCCTGCCCAAGGGCATGACCTTGAAAAACACCCTGCTGGATTACTGGCGCCAGGTCCACAAGAAGTACGGCTATGTGGAGATCTCCACCCCCATCATCCTCAACCGTCAGCTGTGGGAGCGTTCCGGCCACTGGGACCACTATAAGCAGAACATGTACACCACTGTTATCGACGAAGAGGATTACGCCATCAAGCCCATGAACTGCCCCGGCGGCATGCTGGTCTACGCCAGCGAGCCTCACTCCTACCGGGAGCTGCCCCTGCGGGTGGGCGAGCTGGGCCTGGTACACCGGCACGAGCTGTCCGGTGCGCTCCACGGCCTGTTCCGGGTCCGCTGCTTCACCCAGGACGACGCCCACATCTTCATGACCCCGGACCAGATGAAGGACGTGATCCAGGAGACGGTTCGCCTGTTCGACGAAGTGTACTCCACCTTCGGCCTCAGCTACACCATTGAACTCAGCACCATGCCGGAGGATCACATCGGCACTGTGGAGGAGTGGGAGCATAACCAGGACATCCTGAAAAACGCTATCACCGACATGGGCAAGACCTTCGAGGTCAACGAGGGCGACGGCGCTTTCTATGGCCCCAAGCTGGACTTCCATCTGGCCGATTCCCTGGGCCGCACCTGGCAGTGCGGCACCATCCAGCTGGACAGCCAGCTGCCGGAGCGGTTTGAACTGGAGTACACCGGAGAGGACGGCCAGAAACACCGCCCCGTCATGGTCCATCGGGTGGTTCTGGGCAGCGTGGAGCGGTTCATCGGCGTCATCACCGAGCACTTTGCGGGCGCGTTCCCGGTGTGGCTGAACCCGGTGCAGGTGAAGGTCCTGCCCATTACAGACCGCGCCCTGGAATACGCCGATCAGATCGCAAAGCAGCTGGATGCCGCCGGCTTCCGGGTGGAGGTGGACGGCCGCAACGAGAAGATCGGCAAGAAGATCCGGGAGGCCACCCTGGAGAAGATCCCCTATATGCTGGTAGTGGGCGACCGGGATATGGAAAACCAGACCGTCTCCGTCCGCCTGCGGACCGGTGAGGATCTGGGCGCCATGTCCGTGGCGGATTTTGCCGCCCGGCTGAAGCAGGACGTGGACACCAAGGCCATCTGGTAAAAATGCGTTCCCCTCACAGCGGCCCGGGGCCGAACCCGGACCGCTGTGTCCGATTCCGCAACGGGCGCTCCCGCATCCGGGCAGCGGAAAGATGGCGGGCATTTTCGGTGGTTCTGCACATTGCCGGGACCGCCCGGACGGTATACAATAAGAAAAAACATCCGGCACTTTTTGCAGAGGAGGCGGCTATGAGTCAGGAGATTCACTATTTGGAGACCGGATCCCAGGACCCTTTTTACAATCTGGCGTTTGAAGAGACGGTACTCCGCAGCCGGCGGTCGGGGGAGTATCTGCTCCTGTGGCAGAACGACAACACCATCGTCATCGGGCAGAACCAGAACGCCGAGGGTGAGATCAACCGGGCCTTTGTGGAGGCCCATCAAATCCATGTGGTGCGCCGCACCACCGGCGGCGGTGCCGTGTACCATGATCTGGGCAACCTGAACTACTCCTTCATCACCGACGTGGGAGACGCGGAGCGGTTGACCATGGAGCGGTTCACCCGTCCCATTGTGGAGGCCTTACAGGGATTGGGCCTGCAGGCGGAGGCCTCCGGCCGCAATGACATCCTGGTGGAGGGGCGGAAGGTGTCCGGCACAGCCCAGCGGCTGCTCCGCGGGCGCTTCCTGTATCATGGGACACTGCTGTTCGACGCCAACCCCGGCATGGTGTCCGGGGCGCTGAATGTGGACCCGGCAAAGTTCGAGTCCAAGAGCGCAAAATCCGTGCGCAGTCGGATCGGCAACATCCGGGAGTTCCTGAAGACGGATATGGATATGCCCGCCTTCTGGAGTTATCTGAAGAAAACATTGGCTGGTAGCGGTCTGGTGGAGGATCACCTGACAGATGAGGAACTGGCTGCTGTGGATGAGCTGAAGCGCACCAAGTACGACACCTGGGAGTGGAACTTCGGCCGTTCCCCCAAGTACAACCTGCGGAACAAGCGCCGCTGGGACGGCGGCACCCTGGAGCCCTGCGTGGAGGTGGACCAGGGGATCATCCGCCAGATCGTGTTCTACGGAGATTTTCTGGCTGTCAGCCCCATGGACGAGGTGACCGGCGCCCTGATGGGCACGCCATTCCGGCGGGAGGACGTGGGGGCGGTGCTGGACCGCTTCCCCCTTCGGGACTATTTCGGAACCATCACCCGGGACCAGGTGCTGGATACAATATTTTATGTGGACTGAGACAGCGTCCGCAGAATCAAAAAGAGAGACGCGCCGGGCGCGTCTCTCTTTTTGATTCTGTCAGGTCAGGATTTCCCGCTGGAACGGCTCCAGCAGCAGCCGGACATCCGGCACCCCCTGGAGCTGGCCCGCGCCCTTGACGGCGGCATCCCGATATCCCCAGCGGTCATCGTGGGAGAAGGGGAGATGGTATACCACCAGATGCTCCGGCCGGATGGCCTGTTCGATGAAGTGACGGCCCTTCCGAAGAGTCACCCAAGGGAAGTTCAAAAGGGCCAGATCAATGGGGCGGCTGCCGATGAAATCCCGCAGCTGCGGGTCCGCCACGGCGCAGTCTCCGGCGATCAGGACCCGGAAACCGTCATATTCCAGGATACAGCCGTAGTGGGGGACCTCCCGGTACTGTGCACCCTCGTGAGTCAGGCGCATGAAGTCCATGTGCAGCCCCTCCAGGGTGAGATGGCTGCTGGGACCGGCCAGCACCAGCTGGCGGTCAAACTCCTGCTCCGGCAGCACCAGGGCCACCTGCGGATTTCGGGCAATCACCTGCTCTGTCAGGGCGCGGGAGTAATGGTCCGGATGGCAGTGGGTGAAAAAGAGCAGATCCGGGCTGGCGAAGTCCGGATGAGCCTGAAGAATGTTCCAGCGCTCAGGGGTGACAGTGGAGAACCCCACAACCCGACGGTCGTGGAGCGCGTCGGACCAGACCCGCATGGCACCCAGATGCAGGGCGACCCCGGCGTTGACGCTGAGTGTGATTTGGCAATGGGACATGATGTCGCTCCTTGTGTGTACAGGATTTTTACTTGCGGGACAAACGTCTTTCAGAATAAAATTTCAAAATGCCATGATTTGCGTAAGGCTTGCGTAAAAATCGGCGCTTTGCGGTTTTATGGTTGATTATACCATACTTTTTTCGAAAAATCAGCAAAAAGTCCAAAAATAATTTATTTTTCTGTTAAAATTGCCATATTTTTGCTATTTGTACAAAATTGGCAAAGAGCCACAGAACAAAAATGGGCAAAATAACAAATTTCTGATTGCTGATTGATATTGAATTGGCAAAGTGATATACTTGTCTCCGTTAACAGAAATTTAATATGTATTTCTGTGAAACAGGCGGCTTTGCGGCAGTTTATTCATACGGCATGATAGAGAGGCAACTATTCATGCGCAGGAGACGTATAAATATTCTGTTAAGACGGGGCGCCACACTAACTGAAGGGATTGATCGAATGAAAACCTACAAGACGATCATGAACGGGCTCACCAAAGTCGAGGAATTCGTGCTCTGCGTGATTACCGTCGTGGTTACAGCGATCACGTTTATCAACGTGCTCTCTCGGTATGTTTTCCACTCCAACTTCGCGTGGTCCGAGGAGCTGGTCATCAACGTGTTCATCCTGATGATCATGCTGGGCTGCGCCCTAGCTACCAGAGACGGCAGCATGATTACGCTGTCCCTGATCTTCGACAATGTGGGCGTCGGGGGTAAAAAGATTCTGACCGTGATTGACACGGTCGTGAACCTGATCTTTTACGCCATCCTGATCTACACCGGCTTTAACAAGGTGTTCGATCAGATCAGCACCGGCAAAGAGACCTTCTCTCTGGGCTGGCCCGAATGGGTGTTTACCATCCTGCTGCCCATCGGCTCCATCTTCCTGGTGCTCCATGCGATCGAGTATCTGGTCGACGTGATGAGCAACAAGGCCGCCTGTGTGAAGCCGGCTGAGACAGAGGGAGGCAAAGAGACTGTATGATTAACTTGATCCTGTTCGGCAGTTTCTTCGTGATGCTGCTGCTGAATATCCCCATTGCCGTCAGCCTGGGTATGTCTTCCATTTTCGCCCTGCTCTTCAGCAGTTCCCCCCTGACGGTCGTCCCTACCAACGTGTACAGCGGCATGGCAAAGTTCCTGCTGCTGGCTATTCCGTTCTTTGTTCTGTCCGGCAACATCATGGCCAAGGCGGGCATCTCCAGCCGTCTGGTGGCGTTTGCTGATGACTGCGTCGGCCATCGGCGCGGCGGCATCGCCATCGTGGCTGTTATCGTGGCCTGCTTCTTCGGCGCCATCTCCGGCTCCGGTCCCGCCACCGTGGCGGCTCTGGGCATTATCCTGATTCCCGCCATGATCAACCGCGGCGGCTTCTCCGCCCCCTTCGCCTCTTCCCTGATGGCCAGCGCCTCCTCCATCGCCATCGTCATTCCGCCCTCCATCGCATTCGTGGTGTACGCCTCCATCACCGGCGTCTCCGTGGGCGATATGTTCATGGGCGGCTGGATTCCCGGCATCATGATGGGCCTGTCCCTGGTGATCATCATCATGATCGAGTGCCGCAAGAAGGGCATCCAGGCATCCAAGGCAAAGTCCTCCTGGGGCCAGCGCTGGAAGTCCTTCCGTGAGGCCTTCTGGGGCTTCCTGATGCCCGTCATCATCATCGGCGGCATCTACGGCGGCGTTTTCACCCCCACCGAGGCGGCTGCCGTCTCCGTGGTATACGGTCTGGTGGTCGGCGTCTTCATCTATCGTGAGGTCAAGATGAAGGATATGATCGATATCCTGGTCGACTCCGGCAAGACCACCGGCGGCATCATGCTGATCATCGGCGCGGCCACCCTGTTCTCCTATGTGTGCACGGTGTTCGGCATTGCGCAGGCGGCCCAGGCTCTGCTGCTGGAGATCTCCGGCAACAAGTACATCTTCCTGCTGATCGTCAACGTGATCTTCCTGATTGCAGGCTGCTTCGTGGACGCCAACTCCGCCATGTACATCTTTATCCCCATCATGTACCCCGTAGCCACCCAGCTGGGCATCGACCCCGTCCACTTCGGCGTGATCGCCACAGTGAACCTGGCTATCGGCCAGGTGACTCCTCCCGTGGGTGTCAACCTGTTCGTCGCCATCGGTGTGTCCGAGAAGCTTCAGGGCCTGCGGGACAAGACCAAGGTCACCATTGTCTCTATGTCCAAGGCTGTGTGGCCCCAGATTGTGGCATGCATTATTGCGCTGCTGCTCATCACCTATGTGCCCTGGTTCTCTACCGTGCTCTTGTTCGGCAAATAAGCATCTCCTGACTTGGCTGTAACCGCGCTTTGCGGTTTCAGATAATACCTGCTACAACTATTTTAAGGAGGCAAAACAATGAAAAAGTTTCTTGCACTGCTCCTGGCGCTCACCATGGCTCTGGCCCTGGTGGCCTGCGGCGGTGGCGATGACGCTGCCAGCGATACCACTGCCGACAGCGGCGATGATGCTGCCGCTTCCACTGGCGAGTTCGAGGAAATGACCTGGAAGTTCGCCTGCTCCGCCACGGAGACCTCTCCCTGGGTGGACGGCGCCAAGGAGTTCGCCCGGATCGTGGGCGAGAAGACCGGCGGTGCCATCACCGTTCAGTACTATCCCGCTGACCAGCTGACCGCCGGCAACCAGACCGACGGCATCCAGGCCCTGATGGACGGTACCACCGAGTTGTCCATGCACTCCAACCTGATCTGGTCCTCCTTCGACCAGCGGTTCAACGTGGTCTCCCTGCCCTTCCTGTTCAGCAGCACGGAAGAGGCTGACGCGGCCCTGGACGGCGCCGGCGGCGAGGCTCTGGGCGAGATTCTGGAGAGCACCTACAACGTGCACCTGCTGGGCATTGCGGAGAACGGCTTCCGCCACATCACCAACAGCAAGCACGCCATCGCCAGCAAGGCTGACATGAACGGCCTGAAGATGCGTGTCGCGGGTTCCCAGCTGCTGAACCGCTCCTATGAGCTGTGGGGCGCCGACTACACCAACGCCAACTGGTCCGAGGTGTTCACCGCTCTGCAGACCGGCACCTACGACGGCCAGGAGAACCCCCTGCCCACCGCTGATGCCGCTTCCATCCAGGAGGTCCAGAGCTATCTGACCTATTGGACCGGCGCTTATGACTGCCTGTTCTTCTGCATGAACGCTGAGCTGTACAACTCCCTGTCTCCCGAGCTGCAGGCCATCGTTGACGAGGCCGGCCAGGCTGCCTGCGAGTACGAGCGTGAGCTGAACCGCAGCCAGGATCAGGAGATCATGGACAAGTGGGCCGAGGCTGGCGTTGAGATCACCGAGCTGACTCCCGAGGCTGCTGCTGAGTTCGCTGAGGCTTCTGCCCCCGTGTACGACGAGTTCGCCGACGAGCTGACCCCCGAGCTGATCGAGGCTTTCACCAGCGTCACTCAGGCTGATGCTGGCACCACTGAGCCCGCCGCCTAATTGAAGAGGCAGCCTGCGTTTCCGTATAAACAACGGTTAAGGTTTCGTAAGTTGCGTTAGCTGAGAGGACGTGGCTGCAGGAAACTGTTGCCACGTCTTTTCAGAGAACATAGGTGAAAATTTTGACGATTTCACCGCCCAGCGCATCTGTCCCAGCAAATTTCAAAGAGTGCCGACAGGAGAGTCGGCAGAAGGGAGTTTTTCCTATGGCAGCAACAAAGGCAGCAAAATACACCAAGGAACTGGCGGAGCACTTTTATGAGACCATGTGCACCATCCGCAAGTTTGAGGAGAGCGTGAAGCACGACTTCCTGAATGGTGAGATTCCCGGCTTCGTGCACCTGTACATCGGTGAGGAGGCCATCGCCACTGGTGTGTGCTCCGCTCTGCGGAAGGACGATATGATCGAGTCCACTCACCGCGGCCACGGCCACTGTGTGGCCAAGGGCGCGGATGTGAACCGCATGATGGCTGAGATCTTCGGCAAGAAGACCGGCCTGTGCCAGGGCCGCGGCGGCTCCATGCACATTGCCGACTTCTCTGTGGGTATGCTGGGCGCCAACGGCGTCGTGGGCGGCGGCTACAACCTGGCCACCGGCGCTGCCCTGGCCAGCAAGATGATCCTGAAGAACGACCGGGTTTCCGTGGTGTTCTTCGGTGACGGTGCCTCCAACCGCGGCACTTTCCACGAGGCCATGAACGTCGCTTCCGCCTGGAAGCTGCCCGTGATCTTCGTCAATGAGATGAACTGCTGGGCTTCCACCACGCCTTACCGCACCACCTGCAATGTGGAGAACATCTCCGACCGCGCGGCGGGTTATCATGTGCCCGGTGTGATCGTGGACGGCCAGGATGTCTTTGCTGTGTATGAGGCCGCCAAGGAGGCTGTTGCCCGTGCCCGTGCCGGCGAAGGCCCCACGTTCATCGAGGCCAAGACCTACCGCATTGAGGGCCACTTCGTGGGCGACCCTGAACTGTATCGTGACCACGCCGAGACCCAGAAGATCTATCACGACACCGATCCTCTGAAGATGTTCCGCGCCAAGGCCGCCAAGCTGAAGCTGATGACCGCCGAGGAGTGCGACGCCATCGATGCCAAGTGTGAGCAGAAGATCAAAGACGCCAAGGAGTACGCCATGCAGAGCGAGTACGCCGATGCGTCCGAGTACATGAAGTACGTCTACGTGGATGACTAAGGCGAAGGAGGACAAATACGATGCGTAAGATCACTTTTTCTCAGGCCACTCAAGAGGCCATGGCCGAGACGATGGCGAAAGACCCCACTGTATTCGCAATGGGCGAGGACCTGGCCCGTCAGGGCGGTATCTTCGGTCAGTTCAAGGGCCTGCCCCAGCAGTTCCCCGGCCGGATCATTGATACCCCCATTTCCGAGACCTTTATCATCGGCGGCGGCGTAGGCGCGGCTCTGGCCGGCGCCCGTCCCGTGGTGGACATGCACTTCGCCGACTTCATCGGCGTGCCCATGGACGAGATCTTCAACCAGATGGCAAAGGTCCGCTACATGTTCGGCGGCCAGGCCAAGGTGCCCCTGGTCCTGCGTGCGCCCGACGGTTCTGCCGGCGGCGGCGCTGCACAGCATTCCCAGTGCGTGGAGTCCTGGTTCGCCCACATCCCCGGCATCAAGGTTGTGGCGCCCTCCAATCCCTATGACGCCAAGATGGTGCTGAAGGCCGCCATCGAGTGCGACGACCCCGTGCTGTACTTCGAGAACAAGATCCTGTACAAGGAGAAAGGCGAAGTGCCCGAGATCGGCGAGGAGGAGCCTTACACCCTGGGCAAGGCCCGCGTGGAGCGTGAGGGTAAGGATGTGACCATCGTGTCCTACTCCATCGGCATGAAGAATGCCCGCGGCGCTGCGGACCTGCTGGCCAAGGAGGGCATTGAGGCCGAAGTCATCGACCTGATCACCCTGTCTCCCTGGGATAAGGAGACCGTGCTGAACAGTGTGAAGAAGACCCACCGCCTCTGCATCGTCCACGAGGCTGTCAAGCAGGGCGGCTTCGGCGCGGAGATCTCCGCCACCGTCGCGGAGGAGGCCATGGAGTATCTGGATGCCCCCATCCTGCGGTACGGCGCTCCCTTCTGCCCGATCCCCTTCGCTCCCACCCTGGAGAAGATGGTGAAAGTGGTTCCGGAGGACCTGGTAAAGGGCATCAAGGGCATGTTTTAATGCCTGTTGAAAAGGAGATTTTCAAGTATGGCAACTGAAGTATTGATGCCCAAGCTCGGCCTGACGATGACCGAGGGCACCATTGAAGAGTGGAAATATAAAGAGGGCGACGCTGTCAAGAAGGGGGACATTCTGTTCTCTGTTGCAACGGATAAGCTGACCAACGACGTGGAGTGCGAAGAGGACGGCACCCTGCTGAAGATCCTGCTGCCGGAGGGCGAGACCGCCCCCTGCAAGAGCGTGATCGCCTGGATCGGCGCCGCCGGAGAGGCGGTTCCCGATGCTGCCGGCGCCGCGGCTCCCGCCGCACCCGCCGCCGCACCCGCTGCCGCCGCTCCTGCTGCTGCACCTGCCCCGGCTGCAGCCCCCGCCGCAGCTGGCCAGAAGACCGTTATCGTCGTGGGCGGCGGCCCCGGCGGCTATGTGGCTGCCATCCGGGCGGCCCAGCTGGGCGCCAAAGTGACCCTGGTGGAGCGCGAGCACATCGGCGGCACCTGCCTGAACATCGGCTGCATCCCCACCAAGTGCCTGCTGCACAGCGCGGAGCTGGTGTCCGAGATCAAGGAACAGGGTGCTGACATCGGCGTGAAGGTCTCCGGTGTGGAAGTGGATTTCCCCCAGGTGATCGCCCACAAGAACGCCGTCTCCAAACAGCTGACCAGTGGCG